>Ga0272443_10003028_pt1 | contig 20445 bp, 36 predicted proteins | sample SSMAcet12_FD_193581 | JGI IMG/M metagenome (GOLD analysis project Ga0272443, IMG submission 193581) | Marine sediment archaeal communities from Little Sippewissett salt marsh, Falmouth, MA, United States - SSM-Acet-12 | ecosystem: Environmental > Aquatic > Marine > Wetlands > Sediment ... | reverse complement strand
GTCAGAAGAGATAGACCGCCAAAAAGAAGAGCAGCGCAAAGCTGACGAAGAGGCGACTAGAAAAGAGCAAGCCCGCAAGGACTCAATAAAAAGACAATTAGAAGGACTTAACGCAACCCTGGAACTGCATAATAACTTTGGTATGTTAGAGCGTGCTGAAAAAGCAGAACAGGAGCGGTTAAAGAAAGAACAGGAAAAAGATAAACTTAAATTAGTATATCCCAAAAAGGAGGAGAAATAATGGCAAAATCAGAAATACAAAATCTGTATGAACGCAAGCGTGAGCTGTGGTATCAAGCCCAGCAACTTACAAAGGTTGCCGAGGGTGAGGAGCGGCTTATGAGCGAAGAGGAGCATACAACTTTCAAGGAGTTGACTGACGAGATGCAGGCACTCCAAAAACAAATTGACGTGCTGGAGCAGGTGAACGAGATTCGTGGTACGTTGAACCAGCCTATCAAAAATGACAAGGGCGAAACTATCGAAACCGTTGAAGAGCGGACAATCAAATACAACGCCGCTATTCAAAAATGGTTTAAAAGGGGCATGAGCGCCTTGAATGCCGATGAGCGTAAAATCTTAGGTGTAAGGGCTGATGGCAACCAGGAATTTATCGAGCTTCGTGCCAATCCAGGTAATGCAACTTCATTCTCAAATATGCAGACTACCGATGTAGTTCAGCAAGTAGAGCGCGCCAAGAAATATTACGGCGGGTGGTTATCGGCTTGTAATGAGTTTAGGACACCACGTGGTAATACGATGAACTGGCCAACGGTTAAACTATCATTAGCCGCTTAATTAAGTAATTAATTATGAAAAATCGGGCAAATACGGTGAAGACTAAATCTCATGAAAGACAAGTTAATACCGTGCTAACTGACACCAACAGTAGCGTAGAGCGTAGCAGGTGGGCGACAATGGAAGCGATAACCCTGCCAAGAGTGTCCGACAACCCAAGCTGGTTGAAAATGTACGCCGAACTTATGGGAAACCATAAGAAGTAGTGGATAAAAAGCCGCTACGGTAACAAATTGTGATGATACATCGTACACGGGAGCGCTCGAGGCAGCCGGAACGGACATCGGCGACAGCTCCGATGCTGTGACAATGGCAGCCAAAACCCTTACTGCGTATCCTTACAGCTCACAGTTGGTAAGTATCGACAATGAAGACCTGGAAGACGGTGACTTCGATTCAGGTAAAGTACTCGGTGATGTACTCGGTGAACGTCTGTGGCGTGCTATCTCAACGGCTTGTATGACAGCCGACGGTTCAAGTAAACCGCAGGGACTTGCATTGGCAGCCGCAAAGGGTACTCTTGGAGGCGACTGCCCCATTACATACGACAGGCTTATCCAGTTTATGTCAACCGTAGACTGGGCATACCAGATGAATGCTTCATTTTTGATGCACCAGAGCCAACTGTTTGACGTGATGGGACTGAAATCCACCACAGGCCAGCCGCTATGGCAGCCGAGTATGAAGGACGGCGCACCGGATACTTTCTTAGGAAAACCTTACTACGTTTCCAATGAGTTGACGGCCAATACAACCGTTTCAGCTAATTCGCGGCACTTCCTGTATGGCGACCTGAAAAAGTTTGCTATCAGGTACGCAGGCCCGACAAGGCTCATCCGTTTGACTGAGCGTTATGCTGAGTTGTTAAGGACAGGTATCGTTGCCCTGCAAAGGGTGGACTCCGAGTTGATCGCACCTAACGCAACCACTTACAGCCCTGTGAAATACTACAGGAGAATGGACACCTAATCTTAATTGATATGAAGGTAAAATTTTTAGTTGATGTCACCTGGTCAGATGATAGCGTCAAGAAAGGCGCTGTCATCGACCTGGATGACGCAAGGGCAAAACAGTTCATAGACAAGGGGTTTGTTGAGAGATACAAAGCACCTGCAAAGAAAGTGAAGCATGATATACCAGTCGGTGAAACTGACGACGGCGCAGACGACCTGGGTGTTAAGCCTGGCAGAAGCAAAAAGGCAGCTAAACGTTGACACTTCTGATTCTGACACGCTTATCCAGGATTTGATTTATGTAGCACAGCGGCAGGTTGAGGACTACTGTAACCTTGACCTGACCGCAGCTACCTGGGATTTGTTCCTAAGTGATTTTCCGAGTTATTATATCGAGTTACCACGTTCACCTGTTGCGTCGATAACCCATGTGAAATATTACGACTCTTCTAACGTGGAGCAGACCTGGGACGCAAGCAATTACTACTATTCGATTTACGAAAACCCGACAAAGGTTTTTTATTCGGATAGCGCAAGCGTACCGACTTTATATGAAGACAGGTTTGAGAAAATATCCGTCAGGTTCGTAACGGGGTATACTTCACCGGATGCTGTCCCGACTCCACTGAAACAAGCAGTCGCGATGGCGTTGACGGATCTCTATCACGTCAGGGGTAATTCACCGCGTGAGAAGTTTTCTAACTGGCACGCGTTGGTTTATCCTTACAGGGTGTTTCACTCTACAACTGAAAATATGACATGAGCTTAGAAACCGGATACGATGTTGGCTCGATGGATCGCAGGGTTCTTTTACAGGTTGGCACGGAGAGCGTTGCCACTAACGGAGAGAGGCAATCCACATGGAGTAATTACGGATGGCGGTGGGCGGACATGGCGAGCATGAGCGCGACGGAAAGCGTGAGCGGTGATATGCTGATGGTATCTACAAGCGCGACGTTCCGGCTTCACTACGATGCTAACGTGAATGAGAAGTACAGGCTGATTTACCGTAACAGGATATTTAACATTTCAGGAGTCAACGAGGTGGGTAGGCATCAGTATATGGATTTGATTTGCGAGGCGGGCGACATGATAGAAAGTTTCACAGCGGACTCGACACAATGGACAGCGGACTCGACAACGATAACGGCCGATATGACAATGTATTAAAGGAGAAAAGATGAAAAAGATATTATTGATTTTAGCAGTGTTAGGCTGGTTTGGTGCTATGGCGCAGACGCCGACACAAATAGAAAAGGGAGAATCCATTACCTGGACAGTTGACATTGCGACGTTGAGCGGGGCGGATACTAATTTATATTGGATTCCACTTCGTGATGCCAGGACTAAGCCTTACAGCGTATTTGTAAAAGTCACCGACAGCCTGGAAACCAACAACGCGGGGGTGTATCTGAAAGCGTCAATAGATGGCACTAACTATGTGACTATCGGTGACAGTTTACTTGTCAGCGACAGCACGGAAACATTCCATTCTATCTTCATTCCTTCGAGTGGTATAGCGGGGACGAGTTTCCCATATCCTTACGGTGATATATATCTAAGTAAGGGTGCGTCTACGTTGGGGACTATTGAAATAAGACTATACATACCTGAATAACAATGGCAAAACAAACGATTGACATAGGCAGCAGCGCAGATGACCGCACGGGCGACACCGGGCGGGCAGCTTTTGACAAGTGTAATGATAACTTCGATGAGTTGTATGGTTATCAAGATATTGTGGCGATTGGGGCGACATCGGGAGCAACACCGACGCAAGAAGAGTTAATATCTGCTTTAGGTGATCCATCGACAAACGGTAGCGGTTGGCATAAATTTATTTATAGCGTGAACGGTGGAACTACTTATTATTTTTTAGCCTATGCGTATGGGAATAAATACTATTTATCTGAATATACAGTAGCACCCTAATGGCACTCTCAACGGCTATATATAACATCATAAGGGCGGACACGAACTGCTTGACGACATTCGGCGACAGGATCTTCCCTGTGGACTTCCCGCAAAAGGAGGGTAAGAAATGGCCTTCGGTTGTGTATAGCGTGGATAGTGTAGATTTAACACATACCACTCAATCTGAAAGCAACTGGGATGAATACACCGTGAGCATGACTTTGTTTGCTGAAACCTATACCAACTGTGAAACCTATGCAGGGTATCTCCGGGATGCGTTTAACAGGTATGTAGGTTCAACGGGAGGCAAGAATGTGGTGGAAACAAATCTTATCTCTATGAGCGACGGCCCGATAGAAAACATAGGACAGGGCGAAGCATCGACAACAGGGATAGGACTTTTTACCAAAAACATAACAGTAACGATAACAATAGCGACATGAAAATACTACCTATAAAAGACATTGAACATTTTAGCCTGGTACTAAGACCGGGCAAGCCCGTGATAGTAGAAGACAGATACGGGAGGCGCTATGTTCGGCGCGGATGGGCTATTGACGTTAATAACGTAATGAAAGATGAACCACAAGCAGAAGAAACGCCAGCGCCAGAAAGCGCAGGAGAGGATAGCCCTGACAAGAAAACGGGCGTTAGAAAGAAAAAGACGAAAACAATTAAAGGAGGAGAAATAAATGGCAATAAGTAGCACCCCTATAAACGGGAATTTAATGTATCTCTATCTTGACGGCACAGCGGTTGCACGTTGCACGGGAATTACAATAAACGGCACTGTGGACATGATCGACGTTACCAGCCAGACATCTGCAGGCGACAGGGATATTATGCCCGGTTTGCGCAGTTGGAGCGGCAGCGTGGATATGATCGTGGTAATGGATGAGACCGTAGGTGCAAAAGAGATCAGCGCTGCGGTTACTGCCCAGACTAAATACGGTTTGAAACTAATCCAGTTGACAAGTTCCGGCACGCACGTTCACGGCGATTACTACTGGCATGGTGACTGTTACATATCAGGGTTCACGGTAACATCCGCGCCAAATGACAAGCTGACATTTTCAGCCACCATCGAAGGCGACGGAGCGTTGAGTTGCACCGCATATACCTAAGAGATGGATAAAGACTTTCAGGCGGTAATTGTAATCAAGCCGAAGTGGAGGCGCAAGAAATTGGGTGTCCGCTTCGATATGCTGGCATTCTTTACGATTCTTGAAGAGTTCGATATTGCGCTGACGGATGAAGTTTCACAGATTAGTAAAGTGCCTTTCGATGAGTTGATAACTACGGCTGTCTACGCGGGGGCTAAGTCTTACTGCGTGGAGCACAGGCAAAGACTCTGGTTCACAAAGGAGCAGGTTTTAGAATGGGTGGATGAGTCTGTCATCAAGAGAAAAGATATGCAGTTGATTGGCAAGCTGTGGATGGACTTCATGCAGACTTTTGACAGTCAAAAAAAAACAACGAAGGCAAAGGGATAACGGGATGTGAGATGTTGCAGATAGCATTCGGGCAAATAGGGATGAACCCTGCTGACTTTTGGCGAATGTCCTGGCGGGACTTCCAGTTAAAACAGCAGGGTTTTTTTGAGTTGAAAAATTCAGAGTATAAGTCTGAATGGGAGCGGGCGCGGTTTGTTGCTTTCTATACGTTAGCGCCGCACGATGTCAAGAGGAGGCTGCATAGTTATCAGGACTTGATACGCTTCCCCTGGGAGAAGAGCGAGGCGGTAGAACTCACGGAAGAGGATTACGACTACTGGCTTAGAAAAGTAGGTAGGTTTGTAGATAAAGACGGGAAAGGATACAATGCTTAAAGAGGGAATGTATGTTGACGACAGAGAGCTTCAAAGGAAGTTAGACAAACTGGCTTCTTTAGGCACGCGCAGGACAAAGGCTAAGACGGCCATACGTCGGGCGGGTAAACCTATGGAGCGTGCTGCGAAGAGCATGGCTAAGGCATATCAAAGCGACGACCCGCACGTGCTGATTACCAAGCACGGCAAGCGGGAACACCTATGGAAGTCTATTGCTATTATAAACTCGAAGAAATATCGCAACAATACCCTGTTATGGGTAGGGCCACGTAAGAGCCAGCGTTACAGGGCGTATCACGGACATATCTTAGAGAAAGGTACAACGGCAAGGTATACCGAAAAGGGTGCATACAGAGGTAGGATAACAGCAAAAAGATTTATGTTAAGGGCTTATAACATCACACAACGAGCGGTGAAAGTACGTATGGGTAGGGAGTTGGACAAACTGATTAAGGAAATAGTAAGATGAAATTTTCAGACTTATATGTAGCGTTAGGCTTCCAAGATGACAAGTTCAAGCGCGGGATAAAAGGCGCGCAGAAGCAGACCAGTGCGTTCTCTAACCAGGTGAAAAAACTTGGTGGGATTATTGCCGGGGCTTTTGCTGTTTCGTCTATTGTAAGATTTGGTAAACAGGCGGTGACTTTGGCGGGTGAACAGGAAAAGGCTGAACAGAAGTTACTCACCGCGTTAAGAGGGCGCAAAGATATACAGCAGTCTTTAATTAAAGATGCGGCCAGACTTCAAAAGATAACCATATTTGGTGATGAGGAAACCATTGAGGCGTATGCTCAATTAGCAGCCTTTGAGAAAAACGAAGACGCGTTAAAGAGGTTGATGCCACTTATTCAGGATATGGCCGTAGCTATGGGCATGAACCTTAAAGACGCAGCCTTATTAGTCGGTAAGACATTAGGTTCATCAACTAACGCATTATCACGTTACGGCATCCAGGTAGAGGGCGCAGTTGGTAGTAATGAAAGGCTTGAAAGCGCGATAACATCTTTGAATGATAAATTCAGGGGACAGGCTGAATCAGCGGCTAACACAACGGCAGGTGCATTAACACAATTAAGTAATGCCTGGGGAGACTTAGCGGAAACGATAGGTTATAAACTTGCCCCCGGACTTGTTAAAGTAGCCAAGTTTTTCAAAGACTTAATCACACCCACAAGGCTGTTAAGCGACTCACTGGAAGAACAACGTATGGAAGTTAATACGCTTGCTTATAAATTAATTGATGTCAATACCAACGAAGAAGAGCGTAAAAAAATACTCGCAGAGTTAAAGAAATTAAATCCCGAAGTTACCGACGGCATTGATGCTGAAAATGTATCCATTGAAACGCTGACAAAGAATCTCGGTGAATATAATAAGCAGATGATAAATAAGATTATCCTGCAAAAGCAAGCCGAGAAATTCCGTGAAGATGTTGGTAGTAGGTCGCTGGCTTTACAGGAAGCCGAAACAGAGTTACTTACAAGGCTTGTTAATTTAGAGGATAAGTTTGCTAAAGCGAGTAAAGAAGCTCACCGGGATTACCTGTCTGTTATGGAGGACGGGACATTAAGCACCCTTGAAAGGGGCGAGGCCGTTCAAGACTTATTAAAGAAGCACAATTTATTAAGACCCTCATTAAAAGAGATAGTTATATTACAGAAATCACTTAATGATTTAATCGTTAATGTCGGATCTAAACAGATAGAATACAATAACGCAGTAGAGCATAATAACACGCTTGAAGAACAACGTAATAAACTCCTAAAAGAGTTAGGTATCGAGTTAGATAATTTTGGCGATGAAACCGACAGCGGAACTGATTCGATAGATAACTTTGCTAAATCAGTAGATGCTGCCACGCGGAAATTAATTGAGATGCGTTCTGCTATTCGTTCTATGAGCGGTTCGTCTGGCGCTGACTCTTGGGGTATAGGTGGTATGGAAGGTGTTGGCGGTGCTGGTTCGGGCGGTGTTGACATGGGAGGTGCTGGCGGCACATTAAACGACTTTGCCGACAATTACGAAATGGCCGCCGAAAGAATAGACCAGATAAACTCCGGGATAATAAACTCTATGCAGTCAGTAGCAAAAGCCGTTACCGATGCGCTCGCTCAAATGATAGAAGCATGGGTAAAGGGCGAAGACGACTGGAGTAAGTTAGGCAGCGGGTTACTCGCAGCTGTTGGCGGGTTTATGAAAGAGTTAGGTGCTGCGATGATAGCGATAGGTGTTTTAGGCGAAGCGTTTGATAATGCCATTAAATCTATGCAGTGGTATGTAGCTTTAGCGGCGGGTGTGGCACTTGTTGCAGCGGGCGCAGTGTTGACAGGTATAGCACAGAAGGGTGTTGAAATGGCGGAGGGTGGAATTGTCCCGGCGGGTTATCCTGGGGACACTTATCCCGCCCTGTTGAGTTCAGGAGAGATGGTTATCCCGCCTAAGAAGTTAGACTCAATGATGGGCAAACAAAGAGTCGAGGTTGTAGGGGTTGTGCGCGGTGAAGATATTTACTATGCGATGAAGAAACAGGAAAGTAAACACACGAGATATAGTGGCTAACGAAATAGTATATACAAGTAGTTTCTACGACGATAATAATAACCTGTGCAAAGTCTATATTAAAAAAGATGGTTACACGGGTTCTGAAACGTCCCTACGTTTAGCTTTGGATGAGCCCGTGGTGATAAAGTGGGTGGGTAACGACGATGACAAGTTTACGCATATTAAGCCAAAGGAAGCGTATATAAATTACATCGCCACCTCTTCTTTACAGTTACTTGATTTGTTCACCTCGCAGGGCAAGACTTATGAGGTTGAGATATACCGAGGGGTTAATTTAGTATTTACCGGGTTCATTAATCCCGAATACTACTCCGAAGAGTTTATAGACGACAACCATCCTATTAGCGTTCATTGTATCGACGGGTTGGTAGAATTAAAGAACGTCAAGCCAACAGCTCCGGGGTTCGCTAAAGCAGACTACAAACAGACGTTAATATATTACGTCCATCATTGTTTATCAAAGATAGGTTATAACTATAATAACATGGACTTTGAAATAGCCGTGAATATTGTAGCGAAGCAATACGACGACAATATTATTTCAAGTAGGATATTTGAAAACCTTTATATTGATTACAGGGCTTTAAAGGATGAAGACGCGGAGTGGTGGAGTTGTTTCGATGTACTTAATGAGATTTGTGCAAGTTTCAATGCAAGGTTATACCAGAATGGCGACGCGTGGAGGATTGAAAGGTTAGACCAGAAGTATGATGATTTTCGGTTGGAGCTTTATGATGATAGCGGATCTTACTCAAGTGTAATAAACTCCAATAACGAAGAGGTTGCTTTAACATCACACCAGGGCAGGGGTTATGATATTCGGTTTATAAGAGGTGCTTCGCTTGAAGTACAACCAGCGTATAAAAGGCTTGAGATATTCCAGGAGTTTGGCAAGGATGTTAATCTATTGCCGCTGTCAAATTACGAAGGTATATTTACCGATGATGATTTTTCAGGCGGCATGCTTCGGCATTGGACAGCTAATGGTGGTATGTCTGTAAACCATGAAACGGATTGGAGGGCGTTACGGTTAGAGGGATATATAACAGGCCCGATGACTTTCAATACTTATATTTATTCTGATGAAATAGATATGAGTGATTATGTGGGTAGTTTGGGTAATTTAATGTCGCAATGGAACGGTGGCGATATAATTATGAAGTTTGAATCTGAAACTTTCGCCAAATATTCCGGTTGGGATGATGATAGTGTCCAATTCTTTATAAAGATAATTGGTAATTTCAGCGGCACTCAATATACGTTAGATGAAACACTAACCGATGAGGGTGTTATTGGAGAATGGAAGGTAGGGCCGACGAGCTATAACCTTATTGGTTATCTGTATCAGGAAGACTGGGGCGGTTTTACTGTAAAGATACCAAAAGCACCGCACGGTGAAAGTACATCGCAGACATCCATTAAATTTCAGGTATATCTTTATAAAGGCCGTGCAACATCAGCTAACGCCGGGACGCTGGACGACGGTATATGTTATCGCCGCATGAAGTTGTATTTTCAGAATATGCAGCAGACCCGGTATGATGGGAACATCGAAGAGGGTTCAGAACGTACTATTGAAGAAACAATAGACAGTAATAATTTATTACAGCCCCCGAAGTACGACGTGAAGTTTGGCGACACGCCTGATCCCGGCAACAGGAAAGTAGACGGGACGGGTAATTATCAGTTGGTGAATAGGTGTGTATTGTTTGACGACACACCCGACGCAGTTAATTACTTCGGCTTCCAGGGTGATGCAGACCCTTCGAGCAGTTTAATAGAATCCATATTACGCACTGATCTGAACGTGACATACCGCCGGCCACAATTCAAGTTAAGAGGTACTATTATTGACACTTCGCCAAGCGACGCGGAAACACCGAAGATAGACTTCCATACTTGTTTGCAGGATTACAACTCGCGGTGGTATATCCCTTTGAGCCTTAGTTACAATATGCGCTCGTGTACTTTCGATGGCGAATGGTTGCAGATATGGGACGAGAGCGGCACAGGTGAATTTAATGATGACTTTAGTGAGGACTTCTTTATTTAACGATTATGAAAAAACTGATTATAACACTTGGTATTATACTAACAAGTATAATTGCGACGCAGGCGCAGATAACGGACGCGCTGACGGCGGATACGATAGATTTGTATATCGTGACGAACGCCACGAAGTCTATCACAGCGGCGCAGTTGAACACGATATTAAACCACCTTAACGATAATAAATTGAACGTAAGGTATTCGCTGTCTAACTATGCGGACTCTGTTGTGCTGAACGGCGACAGCCTTTTCTTATACCCGCTGCCTGACGAGGCGACAAAGGTGGGACGCATAGCCACACTATTAACCAATGGCGAGGTAGAGTGGGCATCTCCTATTGTAATTGGTGATACTATTGCAGAAGCGGCATATCGCGACAGCACTACCATATCATTACAGCGCAACGATGAATATATGGGCAACCTGACCGTTTGGTATAAGGATTTGATTAACGCTAATAAGTTCGATTTATTTGACAACACACCTGTTGATAATGCCTGTATAGTATTTATCGGTGATAGCGAGGTCGAGCCGTTTGCAAATGGAGTTAAAAAGTTATTCGATGAGAAATTTGACTATGCAGGTCATGGCTATGTGACTATGAGGGAAGAAACCTACTCCGAAACGCTTAACCATCCCTGGACGCTGGTCGGTAACAGTTGGACTTTTACGGCTGACCATGCAGATACATTGAGCTGGCACGGGCAATATGCAGAGAATACCGATAACGATGTTGATAGTGCTATCAGGATCACAAACGGCTACTTCAATAGGTTACGATTCCATTACAGGCAGATTTCAGGGGGTGGGGAGTTTAAATGGAAAGTAAACCATGATGGTGATTTAAGCGGGGCAATCAGCACGGACGGAGCGACAGCCGGAAAGATGACAGTTGAGATAGATGCAGGTGCAGACTATGAGCCAACAGACACACTTTATATCTATTCCAACAGCGGGACGGTCAGGCTTTACGGCGTTTCGATGTGGAAGGAATATGTGAGCGGAAAACAGACCTATCCCGTTGAGGTTCACAGGATATTCAGGGGAGGCAGTACATTGGCAGATTGGAACAATCAGAACTCAACCGTCTGGCAACTTTTGGACACGCTGAACCCTTCACTTATATTTGTCAACTTTTTAGAAAATACGGCTGCTGTGGATGACAGTTACAGGCTGGGATTGGATTCATTGATAGCAAGCATTCAGACGGTCAGGGATTCAACAGAAAGCAATATAGTCATCACATCACCGCAAGAGGGAACTGATACAACAGCATTTAAGCAGCGCACATATATCAATGATGTTGCAGAAGATAGGGCGGTTGGGCATTATGACTTCTTCGCCCGTTTCGGGTTGTACGATGTTGCTAATTCTTTAGGGATAGTTTCAACGAACCATTTAAGATATGAAGGTGTATATATTTCAGGGTTAAAGCTATTCGATTTACTTATTCCTAACGGCTATACAGAAAAAGATGACTATACCTTATCTCTTCCTGAAACAACTGCATCAGATACGGGTGTGATTTATTTAAACGACTATCCATTAATTCATCAGTACAACGGTGAAGATAATATATTTATGGGCAATGCTGGTAACTTCACCACAACAGGGGAATATCTAACAGGTATTGGAGATTTAGCCTTAAATGGAATTACATCCGGTACAAACAATATCGCAATAGGTGGTAATGCTTTATATGGAATGACAAACCAAAGTAATTCAATAGGTATAGGGCGTAATGCAGGTATGTATGCCACAGGGGCGTATAATACCATTATAGGTTCGTATGCAGGTGTGGGGGTTGACGGTTCGAGCAGCGGAGCAAGCAATGTCTTTGTAGGGTACAAGGCTGGTAACGGTTTCACAACCGGAACGGATAATGTTTTCATCGGTGAAGAAGCCGGAGGCAATGCAGCCGTTACGGGGGCTGATAATATAGCGATAGGTACGCAGGCAGGGCAGTTATTGACAAGTGGCAGGAGAAGCGTGTATATCGGAACGGGGGCAGGCGAAGGAACATCGACGGGGCAGTACAATACTATCATAGGCTTCCAAGCGGGTGATGCTGGGAATAATAGTGGTAATACCATTGTCGGGTATTTCTCTGGCACTTCATTGAATGGGGGAAGTCAAAACACCTTTTTTGGCACGCAATCTGGATTCAGTTGCGCCTCCGGTGATTATAATGTATTTCTTGGCTACCAGGCTGGCTACAATGAAACCGGAAGCAATAAGCTATACATCGACAACTCCAACACCGCAACGCCTTTGATATACGGCGACTTTGATGCGAATTACGTGAACATTGTGAGCAAATTAAATATAGGCTCTTCGCTGGCTTCACCTGCTGTCGAATTAGTTGTGGCTGGGGACGCAGATATAGCTGGATATGTAACGGTAGACAGTATATATCATTTATTCGGTTGGTTTGGGGATAGTACTTCTGTATTTTCCTATTCGGTTGCAAACACATGGTATCACATGACCAACGCCGGGCAGTCACTATGGGACTGGAGCGAATTACATGGATTTACAGAAAGCAATGATACCTTAACCGTTACCAAGACAGGTCATTACGACATTCAGTTTCAGACCTGCTTATTAGGCTCACCAAACAAGCAATATGTTTTCAGGTTTTATAATGTTACACAGACGGCAGGGATACCAACAGCAGCGGGGACGGAAGGAGCTAATACGGACGTTGTGCAGGTTGTAGTTATAGCTCACGGTGAACTTACGGCGGGAGATGAAATCGTGATCCAGACGAAGAATGTTGATGGTACAGATCAAGCTACTTTCAAAAATTCAGCGGTTAAAATGACATATTTACACGATTGACATGAAAAATAGTATGCGGGTCAAAGAATAAGGGGCTTTGGTTTCTATATTACAAAGTGGTTCACACTTAAAAGCAGGAGTAATGTTATGACAAATGAGATTAAAATAAATGGGAAGTCGTTTAATATGATAAGCATATTGCTTTCATTTATTTCACTACTGGTAGTTATAATTGGCTTCATGCTGGGCAGGTTCGTTGTGAAATACGATGAAGATGTTAAGACTCTCCGAATGTTAGAAAAGGAAATGACAACTCTTGACCAGGACCATAAAGATTGGAGGAGGTTAAAAAGTCATTACGATACCACTAATATCATGTTGATTAATATGAGCAAGGCATTACGGGAGTTGAAGATGGATTTTGATGGCTTTCAGAAGCAGACAAACGACCATTTCATCATAAATGAGCAGGAGATGTTGGAACTTTGGAAGCAGGTAAGCCGAAATGATATGTCATACAGTATACTTGATTGTTATAAATACCCGGAAGTAAATGAGTGATATAGCCTGGTATCAAAAGAAGACAACAAGCATTATCAGTTTGATAACGGCAGTAGTGGCGATATGCGGCTTCATAGTTTCTATAATGTGGTATGGCAGGATATTGGATGAAATGTCGGAAGATGTCAAGGAATTGAAACAAGCGCAGATGGAACAGATTGAGATTAACAGTAGGGTGCTGACCATAATAGAGATGACACAATGAAACAAATTGTATTATTCATATTGTTGATTTCAGGCCTGGTCCTGTTTGCCCAGGAGAAACCAAAGAAGAAGGACAGCGTGAATGTCGCATTGAGAAAGCAGACAATTAAACTGGACAGCATCATTAATAAAATGAAAGGGGACACAAATGAAGTACGGATTTTTGACAGACAAAGATGAAACATTCAGTTTCCGCAAATTAATGACACTTGTAACCCTGACTTGCTTCGCGGCTGCTATGATAGGGTTTCTGATAGTAAACAAATTTGCGGAGTTACCGGCGAGCTATCAGGCAATCATAGCGGGTGTTTTCGCGTTCTACTTCGGTAAGGAAATCTTCCAAAATCTGACCGTCAGGAATAAATAATTGTCAAAATACTTGACAAACGCTTTGGGTTGTTGTAAATTAGCAATCTAATTTTAATTTCACAGCCATGAAAAGACATACATCCCTCTACTTTGTTTTCATATTTTGTTTGACAATCATGGCTGGTGAGGCGCGGGCGCAGATACTTTCCAGGAGGGATGTTGCGCCCCTCGTCCTCACCTTTATTAGCGGGATGTGCGACGGGACAGCCGAAGCTATCCAATTTCATTACGACAAGTTCGACAAGTGGGGGCTGGATACATCTAACCACTTTTGGAATCCAAGAGAATCATGGAAGAATAAATACAAAGATAGAAACCCAGACAACAGTGCAGCCTACTTCGGTTCAACTACGTTCCTTGCTTTTACAACAGATGCCTATCACTTATTCAGGTGGGGGAGGAACGTAACGGCTGTGAGTGCTGTTGTCGCTATCACTATTCCGTTAAGCAAAGACGGGTTTAAGGCTAAAAAATGGTGGCACTATCCAATACAGGCCGCTATATATTGGCTTACCTATTCAATAGGTTTCACGTTCACATACGAATGGGTCTTCGGATGAAAATTATTAAACAAATAGGTATCGGGCTGCTCGTAGCGGCTGTTCTGTTCCTCTACTTCGATAGAGGTTGCCAGATAAGGAAACTCAAGGACTGCAACGCGGACTATGCCGATGTTTACGATAGCCTTAAAAACGCCAAAACCTTATACGATACCATTATAAGGAAAGAAACTAATACAGACACCATCACCATCTACTCCCTCTCAATCGAAACCGACACCGCAGCACCGACCAGCGAACCGATCACGGGCGAAAATTGCCCACAAAATAAATACGAGGGTAAATTTGAAACGGATTTACTATCAATTCGCTGGCGGGCTGTTGTGTTCGGTGAACTGGCAAGCCTTCAAGTCCTTCCGGGGAGCGGGTATAAGTTCAGGGAGATTCGTATCGAAAAGACTGTAACGCTTGCAGAAAGCAGGCGCAATGCTTTCAGCACTTCGGACTGCTATCAGAAAAGTCATTTATGGATATACGGTGGAGTTAATATCACAAGTGGAATCAAAGGTGCTAACATTGGGTTGATGTATACTCGCCGCGGGAAATGGGGGATTGCGGCGGGTGTCTCCACCGTTGGTGATGAGTGGCACTATCAAGGGAGTTTAATCTTTAGGTTGAAATAATGACAATGCGTATGGTATTATGGGATCTGAAAGGGTCGATACCTAACCGCAGTCGGCCAGGGCGGGGATGGCCTCCCGCCTTATGGCCTATAAATTTGAAAATATGCCAACAAACACAATAACATTCACCCTGCCCGACGAAGAGCCTGATATGCGCGATGCTATCAACGGGTATAAGTATAGCGGTATGCTGTGGGACATCGACCAGCAGTTAAGGCAGACAGTTAAGTACGGGACAGCCTTAAACGGCAACGGCGAAGCCACGCCCGCAGAGATTGACGCGGCTGAACGGGTGCGCGATATGATCCGCGAAAAGGCCGACAGCTGGGGCGTTGTCTGGGATGAGATAGGATAAACTAAAAATAGATATTATGCCTAAACCAACACAAGAGCAAGGCAGACTTGCGAAAAAACTCATCGAGGAGTACCCGACAGCGGGGAAGTTGACACTCGCAAAGAGGCTATACAGGGATTTCCCGCAGGTGTATTCTTCTGTTGAAGCGGCGCGAACTGTTATCCGATACCACAAAGGTGAACAAGGAGAACAAAGCAGGAGAAGTATTATAGACCTCTCCCACGTCGACGACCTGGATAAAGTGCTTGCTGATAAGTTCGCCCTGCCAGAGCCGGCGGTAATGGACAGAGAGCCTTATATCCTGCCGAAAGCCAACACCAAAGGAATAGTAATGGGAGATATTCATTTCCCGTATCAGAACAACAAAGCGATATACGAAGCCATTGAATACGGGGTGAAGAAGTCTATATCTTATTTCATTATCAACGGGGACGCGATAGACAACTATCACTCTTCACGTTTTACGAAAGACCCGAAGAAGCCTGACCTTGATTACGAGCTTGAAATGTTCTGGCAGTTTCTTATTGACCTGCGGGATGTGTTCCCTAACGCTAAGATAATTTGGAAGTTCGGCAACCACGAGGAAAGATATGATACCTATTGGAAGCAATACGCCCCGCTGTTGTATGCACCTGGGAGTGAGAAGTTGGATGACTATCTTCCGTTGGGTGATCTCAACGTGGAGGTGGTGAAGGACAAGCGCAGGATAACGGTAGGTGATTTGAATATTTTGCACGGCCATGAATACACAGGGGGTGCGGGGCAAGTCAACCCGGCGCGGGGTATGTTTCTGAAAGCAAGGTGCAACACTTTGGTAAACCACTTCCACAGGAGTTCATCTCACAAAGGGCGGACAACCAACGGTGATATTATACGGTGCTATTCTTTGGGTTCTATGTGCGCGCCGCAGGATTACTCACCTTATGGTGACCAGGATTGCTCCTTCGGCTATTTGCATACCGTTGAAGGTGTTACCTATGTCAATAACAGGGAGGTGGAATAACATTTATAAGCGTAACGAGATGAAAACAAGAGATGAATTTTTAGAAGCCAAAGACGAAATATTAGATGAATTTGACTTTCAGAAATTACATACTGCTATGATGGCAGTAGGTTGGGAGTGGTATTTTGATAAAGAGAATTATGGTGTGCCAAATGTCAGGACACTTGTACGAGAAGCCGAAATATTACTATTAAGGGTAATAGATAAGCGTTTAAATGAGGGTGCGAAAAATACAACCGTTGGGACGGGTGGATTTAACGCATGGGTTGAGGGCGATACTATCGGGCTTAATTTTACTATTGAAAGTTGGACTGTGTAATGATAACCGTAACCATAAAAGACAAGCGCAAGGGGTATTCCGTGAAAGATGGTGAGGACGTGGTTGACACCGGCCAGCAACTCCACAAGGAATACCGATTGTTCGGTGTGCTTCTTTTTAAAAAGGTGATTGACTTCGATTACGAGAACCTGTCCGACACCGAGAAAAAGAAAGTCGGATTTAAAACAAAGGGATGAATTTGATACAGAAAATAACAGACAACGTATACAGGGTGCTTAACAGCACCTATGAAAAGCAGATAACGGAAGTCTTCAACGAAATCTCCAAGCTGATGCAGAGGGATTATTCAATGGTTCACATCCGCAGCCGGGAAGAGATGAACGACAAAGCCATTAATGGTAATTCTAAATTTATCGAGGGGTTGTCCCTTGACTTCCGGGGGGCGAGTTACCTGGTAGTGAAACCAGTTGCGATAAACCCTTAAATTAGGGGTATAACGCGATTCAAAAAACTGCCAATATCCGGTAAAAGTGGTAAATATTAGAACGCTAATAAATAACCTGCGTAGTATCACCGTCGTAAAACCCGTCCGCAATAGCCTCTATCTTATCTTGTTCAAAGGTGGTACATTCCTGCACCTGGCAACCCGTCAACAGGGCAAACATTAAAAAGAGTAGTATTTTCATGCAGCGAAGGTAATCAGGTATTATTAATAAGGTGTTAAAGGGGTGTTAAGTTATTTAGACCATCTATAAATAACAGGTTTTTAACAAAATAACCACCAAAATACTTGACTTACATAGGTGAATTGTCGTATCTTTACTTCATCAAACAACAAACACAAACAGCCATGAACTCAACAATGAACATCAACGGAAAAGACTACCAAGTTACAGGTATCTCTATTAAAGGAACAGCTGGAAACTATATCATAGAAGCCGAGATCAACGGTGAATGGTATGATGGTTTTACTCATAATGCCAACCTGAAGGATGACTTTAACGAAACCGATGACTATTTTCAGGATGACACTTCCGGTCACTGGTATGAAAGTGCCGAACAGGTCAACGAAAGAATAGTCAAATTGATCGTTGAACAAAATAATCTGTAAAAGCCATGAAAACTACTTCACTAAAGCACTACAAAGAATTGAAAGCAAAAGGTATCAATGTCGAATTAGTTACCCGGCAAGAAATCAATAAATAATAAGCTATGATAACTCAACTTACATTAAACGAACTGCAAAGGGCTATTGATGAACTTTTGACTCACGGCCTGGACGCTGAATACGTCGTAAGCGACCCACGAATTGACATCCACGAAACCTCTATTAATGAGGACGGGTTAAAGGTTATTGAAGAAACCTGCAACGCTTACAATTTGGAGGTAAAAAATATCAGCCAGAATGGCGAATTTCTGACCATAACACTAAGGTAATGGATTTAGACAGCGGATACGACCGTAGGTACTATCACCATCACTCTGTTATGCCGGTGGGGAAACCAATTAAATATAGTTTCTGCCCTAGATGCGGGGCTAAGGTTATGGCAGGTGATTATGTATGGATAGGACATGAAATGATGTGCCGGTCTTGCTCTATGGATTTTGAGTATATGTGCGATAATCCTGAAATTTATTTTAAGAACTGCCCGCCTTTTGAAGATGGCTGGGATGAAAACATATAAACATGAAAACAGCAAAAATAACAAACATTCAAGGTAACGGGACATGGGAGGGTAATTACGGCCTGATGTATAAATATGACATCGACCTTGATAACGGCGATGCGGGCGGTATTCTCTCCAAATCACAAGACCCTTATAAAGTAGGTGATGAAATAAATTACACCATTGAACAAAAGGGTAAGTTCACAAACATCCACATCGAGAAGGAAAAAACCTTTAACCCTGGGCATAAATACCAGGAAGGCCCAGAAAGGCAAAGGATGATAGTCAGGCAGTCTTCATTAAACAGGTCCACCGATTTAGCTATTGCCGGCAAGATAGAACTGGATATGATACTTATCTACGCAGAGCGGTTTTCATCCTGGGTAATGGGTGATACCGATACGGGTAAATTAAGCGATGTAACGGACAATCTACCTTTTTAGTATGTTGGTACTACCTGTCATATTAGAAGCCGTTCAGAGCCGCTCAGACAAGTCATGGAAGGTAACATTGGGGACTAACGAACTCACCCCGGAACAAGTCAGCGAACTGACTAAATCACTCCGTGAGTGGATGTGGGTAGGGATGAAAAAAGACGAGTTCAAAGAGAGGGACACGGAGATTCTGAAAAGCATCCAGTCGGAGTTTGAATTTAGTGAGAAGCCACCGGGGCAACGCCTGCGGGCTGTCCTTTACAAATTGTGGGAGCTGGACCAGGAGGGGTATAAAGACTTTCAACTGTATTACAACTTTCACATGGAAAAGATAATATCACATTTCAAAACAAAGTTTCCAGAATGACAACCTACACACAAAAAAACAATAACGGATGGTGGCTACTACTTTTGTTAGTCACACTTCTGTTACTTTTGGCCTCGATGCTTCAATGGGGTTGCACCACGATAAGGGTTGATGCCTTTGAGGGGGCAGATACGGTATATCAACAAACTGATGATAACCTATACACAATCGAATAATATGTATAGAAATACCGATAAACTTTACAGAAATGAAAAGAGAAATTAAATTTCGGGCGTGGGATGTGAAAAATCAAACTTGGATTGATATTAATGGACTATCAATATGGTTTGGTCTGCACCCAGATAGCGGTTCTGTCTATGGAGTTACGGAACAAGGTAATTTACGTGAATATCCAATTAATGAAGTTGCGCTCATGCAATACACCGGCATTAAAGACCGCAACGGGGTGGAGATATATGAGGGGGATATTATAAAGGTGGCATCAAATGCGGTAGCAACGATTATTTATTTCACCCCTTATGCTCAATTTATTGGACAACAAGGAAATTTTCTTATGGATTTAAACGATGGTAATAGATATGAGGTCATCGGCAACATCTATGAAAATCCTGAACTATTGAAAGGAGGCAGCGAATGATGAAGAAAAGAATAACCATCGAATATGAAGCACCCGATAAAAATTGGAGTGTTGAACGAGTAGTAATAGAACCGCCATTTTTTAATGATTGCGGTCAAAATGGTCGAGATGCAAAATTTGAAATCATCCAACCGCCAAGCGAGGAGTTTTGTGAGTGGAAAGAGGTTCGTGGTAAGAATTTACCCCTACCTATTTATGTGGTTGGATGTAAGGGTGATGAGGTTTGGGTAAACGATGAAACTGAAGGATATACATACTGTCCGTTTTGCGGTAAGAAAATAAGGAAAGGAGGCAGCGAATGACTGACATACAAAAAATTAACACTATTCTGGGAATGGTAGCCGAGACCTACGGTATAGACGTGGGGGCGTTACAGGAAAAGACAAGGCAGCGGTATATCGTTGAACCTCGCCAAATAGCCATGTACCTACTCAGGAGATATACAAACATGAGCTATACATGGATAGGGTTTTATTTCATGCTCAACCACGCAACGGTAATCCATGCCGTGAAAAACATTACTGGCCTTGTCGATACCA
>Ga0272443_10003027_pt1 | contig 20447 bp, 12 predicted proteins | sample SSMAcet12_FD_193581 | JGI IMG/M metagenome (GOLD analysis project Ga0272443, IMG submission 193581) | Marine sediment archaeal communities from Little Sippewissett salt marsh, Falmouth, MA, United States - SSM-Acet-12 | ecosystem: Environmental > Aquatic > Marine > Wetlands > Sediment ... | reverse complement strand
CTGTCCTGCTTCAGTTGGAAATGGAATATTGAGCTGTTATACTTAGTGTAGTCGTTCGACCCTGAGGGTTTCGAACCCGAAGGGAGGTACACGGAGGTAGATTTGATGGTTAAGCATCGGAGGCAGTATACGGCTCAGGAGAAGATGTCGATTCTCAGACGGCATCTTGTGGACGGCGTTCCGGTCTCAGACCTCTGCGATGAGCTCGGACTTCAGCCGACGGTTTTCTACCGCTGGCAGAAGATGCTTTTCGAGAACGGTGCGGCGGCATTCGAGAACCACCGGTCAAACGGCAAACGCCGGGAAGCCGAGGAACGTAAGATTCAGGCGTTGGAGGCGAAACTTCGCCGCAAGGACGAGGTTCTCTCGGAGCTGATGGAAGAGCATATTGCGTTAAAAAAAAGTCTTGGGGAGCTTTGAAGGGGACCTGGGTGCCCCACGACACACGGGATTCTGTTATGGACTTTGTTAACCGGTGGTCATCGGAGTCGGAGATTCCTGCCGCGCGGTTTGTCAGCTGGCTTGGCATTTCCAAAAGCAAGTATTACAGCTGGCGATCCCGTTACGGCAAGGTTAACGAACACAACGGCTGGGTGCCGCGCGATTTCTGGCTTGAAGAGTGGGAGAAGGAAGCCATAGTCGATTTTCACGGTGAATTTCCTCTTGAGGGTTATCGGGTTCTGACATTCATGATGTTGGATCGTGACATAGTGGCGGTAAGTCCGAGCAGTGTTTACAGGGTGCTAAGCGATGCCGGCTTGCTTCGGAAATGGAACAGCAAATCCTCCGGCAAAGGGAAAGGCTTTAAGCAGCCTCTGCGTCCACATCAGCACTGGCACGTCGATATCGCCTATCTCAACATCTGCGGCACTTTCTATTATCTCTGCAGTGTGCTCGACGGTTGCAGCCGGTATGTGGTTCATTGGGATATACGAGAGTCGATGAGAGAGGCTGATGTCGAGGTGATTGTCCAGCGAGCTCGGGAGAGATTCCCAGGGAAGTCGCCGAGAATCATTTCCGACAATGGGCCGCAGTTCATCGCCAAAGACTTCAAGGCGTTCATCCGAATCTGCGGGATGACCCATGTGAGAACCTCGCCCCATTATCCGCAGAGCAATGGCAAGATAGAACGCTGGCACAAAACCCTTAAGAGTCAGTGTCTCAGACCGAAAACCCCGCTCTCGCTCGATGACGCCAGACGCTTGGTCGCCGAGTTCGTCGACTACTACAACAACGTCCGCCTTCATAGTGCGATCGGATACGTCACCCCTAAAGACAAACTCGAGGGGAAGGAAAAAGAGATCTTCCAGCAAAGAGATCGAAAACTCGAAGAAGCAAGAGAAAGGAGAAGACAAAAACGCCGGATCGAAACCCGGCAAAACAAGAAAAAAACCACTGGACTTAACGTCCCTAACCAACTAACTTATGCTCAACAATATTCCAATTCCGGCTGAACCAATACAATACCGCTATCAACTCGGACTACAAACTGAGATCTACCGCCGGACCGTGTTTGCCCGCTGCCCTCAGGAGTTGCAGCGAGAACTACACTGATCAATGTCCGATGAGGTCCATAATTAGTCTAGAAATCGCTACAACAGCAGGCCAAGGTGCCCTTCGGGACCTCGGCCTGACGATGAGAAGGAGATACTCTGCACACTGATTCGAATGCTCTCAATACGTCTCGATAAACAGAGATGGCCTGTGTTCCAGGACACCGTCGTATTGCTCAAGGCTGCAGAACTCAGTGGCTCGGAACGAAGGACTGCCGGGGGGAGTCCAATAAGTATCTCTGATCACAATACCGTAATTAGGAATGCTCCCATTAGCCCACAGTCTGACGATCTCAGTCACATCAATCTCATATGGCAAAGAGGGAGTCACTGGCGACTTCTTGACCGCTTCTCCTTCGCTGTAATAGCCCGGACAGTTGGAGAATGTGACAGACGAAGGATTCCAGCTACCCTTTAAGGCATTTGCTGCGTACGTTGTTTGATCTGCCGGAAGACTGTGAACCCACAGTTTCAGGGTGGCTTTAGCGATGTTCTTACCACTGATTGCACTCTGAACATCAAACCAGAACAGCGTCATCGAAGCCAGGAGATCACTTCGTACAGGTCCAATAATCCAGTGGTTTCCACAGCCATCGTAGCTTTTCTGATAAACAGTGTTTTCTATGGACGGATCGCCCGAAGATGACATCACCAAATTGTCGTATGCTGCAGGGAAAGACTGAATGGCAGGATCATCGCTGTCTGTAGTTGCAGTTGCCACGTTACTGTAACTGGAGTAGTTACCTTTGCTGTCGCGTATTCTGATCTTGAATTCGTAAGTGGTTCCCGGTTCAAGATCAGTAACGTTGACCCAATCCAGATCGATGCCATCAAATGAGAACGGACCTTCCCAGTAGGAATCAATCGCTTTCTTGCCCCATACTTCCACACCGGTTTCACAATCCGAGATGTCAGTCCACTGCAACTGGATCCTCTCCTGATCCAAAGGTATCGCTACAAGGTCCGATGGAGCTGTTAGACCGCATCCGACACAAGCGGGTGCTTGATTGCTGAAATCGGAAAGCGTAGTCGGGAATCGCGAATAGACCTTGTACTCATAGCATTTGCCTGCTGAGACATCGTAATCTGTGTATGTGGTCACATCAGGACTGATATCGGCGAGTTCTGTGAAGGTCCCGGAATCATCTACCAACCTCATGATGCTGAATCCAGTCTCGCAGTCTGAGTTATCAGTCCAATTCAGAACAATCCCGGAACCTGACACATTTGCTGTCAGATTGCTGGGCGCGTTTGGCATGCAGTCTTCAGCGTCAGTGGTAGCTTCGACAAGAGGAGCGAAGCTAGAGGCGCCAGCATCGTTACGAGCACTAAGTCTATACCTGTAGGTTGTCGACGGTGACAAGTTCTTGTCAGAATACAGTGTTACATTGGCTTGTATATGAGCCAGCTCACTGAAGAAACCACCCAATCCGATTGCCCTCTCGATTATAAACTCTTCTTCGTTATCTGAGTTATCATTCCATGTCAAATCGATCTGTGAAGACGAAACAGCTCTGGCTTCCAGTTTGGAAGGCGTAGCTGGTGGATTCAGAAGGGTATGAGTCGTTGCGCTTTTCTCTTCAGTATACTCGGAGTCACCATCCTCATTGGTCGCTTTCACGCGATATGTGTATGTCATCGATGGTGTGAGATACTTGTCTGTAAAGAAGGTTATGTTGGCATTGCGTTTCACAACTTCAACGAATGAACCGCTTGTTTCATCATATCTTTCGACGATGAACCCTGTCTCATTGTCGGAGTTATCAGACCAGGTGATTTCAATCTGTGAAGTTGAGATGGCTCTGACTTCAAGTCCGGAAGGTGATGACGGGACTTCAAGCTCCGGCATGGTCGTTGCCGCAGCCGGATTAGTGTACCCGGAGTTACCAACATCGTTAAATGCCTTTACACGATATATGTAAACCGTTGATGGATTGAGGTTTTTGTCGGAATGCGATTCGACATCAGCCGTGACCTTCGCAATCTGGCTGAACGAGCCGCTGAATCCCTCATTTCTCTCAATAATAAACCCTGATTCGGAGTGCGCGTTGTCAGTCCACTTGATGTCGACCTGCGTACTTGAAACAGCTTCTGCTTCGAGTTCTGAAGGTGCCATTGGAGGGTTAAGTTCAGCATCGGTAGTTGCGCTCTTCGTATCCGTATAGCCGGATTCACCAGCATCGTTGTATGCCTTAACTCGATAGCTGTAGGTTGTGAATGGCTTAAGATTCAGATCAGCGTAGGAGCTTGAGTCGGCTGCAACCTTCGCAATCTGGATGAACGGACCGATCGATCCTTCAACTCTCTCGATGACGAATCCGCTCTCTGTGTTCGAGTTGTCAGTCCAAGAGATGTTGATCTGTGAAGTCGAGACAACTTTCACATCCAATCCCGACGGAGGTGGTGGAGGTAGCAACTCACTAGCAGTAGTGGCGCTTCTGGTGTCGGAATAACTGGATTGACCAGCCTCGTTAAATGCCTTCACACGATATGTATAGGTTGTAGATGGTCTGAGACCTTCATCGTAATACCACCTCACGTCGGCTGCAACCTGGCCGATTTGACTGAAAATGCCTCCCAATCCCTCGGTCCTCTCAATAATGAACCCATCCTCGTTACTTGAATTATCGATCCACTTGATGTCAATCTGCGAACTGGACACCACCTGAACGTCCAGTATTGTTGGTCGCGTGGGAGGATTGAGTTTAGGATCTGTAGTGGCGCTGTTTGTATCCGTGTATTCCGAGTGGCCCCTGTCATTGAATGCCTTCACGCGATAGGTGTAGGTTGTCGACGGGATAAGGTCCTTGTCAGAGTACATTGCCACATCGGCTCCAACCTGTGTGATCTGGCTGAAGGAATTGCTCGACCCACTAGATCTCTCAACAATGAATCCAATTTCATTGTCTGAGTTATCCGTCCACTTCAGAATGATCTCTGAATCCGACACGGGATCCGCCTGAAGCTGAGATGGCGCGTTCGGGGATATGGGCTCCGCAACTGTTTCGGCACTGGCAACAGCCGAGAAGCTGGAATGGCCGTCATCGTTATAAGCTCTCACACGATAAATGTACGTTGTCGATGGATCAAGATTCTTGTCAGAGTACGAAGTTACATTGACAGTAGCTTGTGATATTTGGCTAAAAGTCCCGTTCTGTCCGTCAGCCCTTTGAATGATGAATCCTTTCTCGTTATCTGAGTTGTCGGTCCAGGAAACGTCAATCTGTGAACTCGATACCGCTTTAGCCGATAATCTGGATGGCGACGCTGGAGGCGCTGGGTCAGGTCCAGTCGGGCTGCAAGAGACAATCACAATGGTCAGTGTGATTGTCAGAATCAGTGAAATTAAACTCCTTAACATAAGTTTCTCCTTTCTTGAGTGGTTGTCACTCATTTACTCTTCGCAATCTCGATCACAAGTGCAGATGTCGGCGGAGTTGTTACAAGTTGAGTGATGAATTCAGAGTGAATCTGGCATCAGTCACATGTCAGATTCTAGAAGCATTCAACTAGGAAAGAGCTCCCCCTTCGTCTTGAGAGAGAACCCTGTAGCAGCAATTTGCCTGTAGGTCATTTAGAAGTACACTGATATGCTGAAGCGTATGCCATCAGATCTAAGATGGAATGCCCTTAAGCTAGTGTCGGGCTCTGTTGTCAAGTGAGAGTTTTCAGGGTCCTGATCGGCACCTCCTTCATGCAGAAGCACAGTCTCGTGAGCGATACCCGTTAGTCAACTACGACGCGAAACGGGATTGGAGATCGTTGGGTTATTTACCGTGTGCGCAGATTGAATGAGAAGAACTTGGCGCTGAAGTCGGTACTATCCTCGATGCCAGTCTCCGTCACCTCCAGCGTGTAATTTCCGTCTGTAAGTTTTCTTGTGTCGAGCAGAATGAGGATGATAGCATCTTTCTGAAAGTCTGGCACGAGGTTGGCGTCAATAGACTCTGTTTCATCTACAGCGCTGACACTGAACTCATAGGAGTACTTCTCAGTGAGATGATAGAACGGTATTAGCAACATTACCAAAGGATTCTCTGATGTCCTGACAACATCTGGAATTTCATTAACACCTCGACTTGCTTCGCCAACAATGAATCTCTCAACTTGGAAGAGATGATGATCTTCAGGGTAACGTCCACCGGAAGGCTCCTCGATCCATCGATATGTGGGATACAACGTAAGTAACAGCATGAAATAGGCAAACACCGGTTTTCGAACAAGCCACATCAACGCTCTGGAGATGTCCTCCAGTTTGAACGCCTTGTGCACGTGAGACTCAACAGACCTGCTGAGATCCTGCTCCATGCTCCGTAGAAAATCCAATTCGTATGCGCACATGTCACAATCGTCAAGATGAGATTCAATTGTTCTGATTTGATCGGCGCTGAGGGATGACTTGTCTTCGTAATAGGTGGCGATCAGCGACAAACTGATGTGGTTTTCAGCCTTGCTTTTTTCCTTATTCGAATATCGACCGGCGAGAGTATCCATCAGGCACAATTCAGACCTGCACTCGGGACACTGAGTCAGGTGTCTCTCGACAACCTGTTGGTCTTCAAGACCTAAATGTCCCGACCAGTAATCTGGCAGCATCCTTGATATTTTGCTGTCCTTACAACTCATTTTTACATCTCCGACCAACCAGTGCCAGAAATATCACCTTTGTTACAACAATTCTTTCACAACATCAAGTTCTCTCGCCTTGCCCAGGCATCTGGAAATCGCCGTACTTGTAGCATTCTTGCTCTTCTTGATGTGGTCAGCAATCTCCTGATCTGACCAACACTCCTGATATTTCAGGTTGAGTAACTCCCTGCATTTAACATCAAGCCTGTCGAATACCTTCTCAGCAAGGTCGCTTGCTTCAGCCTTTTGCGATGGGTCAGGGCTATGATCCTCTTCTAGATGCAGTATGCTGTCATCTGTAGCAGTTTCACGAGCCCGCCTCCGCAGCACTCGGTATATTCTGTGACGTATTATGCTATATATGTAAACATTCAAGGCTGATATAGAATCCCCCTTGAATTTCTTGTTCTTGAGATTTCTATACAGGATGTCGAGAATCTCCGAGGCTATTTCGTCGCGATCCAGCCCGGCTCCGAAGTCTTGATGGTAGACATATTGCGTTATCTTTGTCATGATAATGCGATACTGTACAGAATCTCCCAACAGGAATCCGTCGATTACGAGTCTGAGTTTCTTCTTGTCAGTTCTTGAACTCATGGATGCATATGTGATTCAGCATTTCCGTATAATGCATTCTCTTGACTGTACGCAAGTCGAAGATATGCATTGCTTTGTCATTGCGCAATTCAATAATCCTGTACGATTCTATATCCACATTTGGCGTGGGCGTAACAATTCCTGTTCACTTTGGCTGCCATTTCATGAACAGAATCCCCGTGAGTTCAGATTCAAGGTCAGGAAGACTGTTGGATTGTTTGTAACACTTATCTCGTTGACTGCACTCGTAGGTGAGACTCGAATTATCGTGTTGATACAATGACTAAAGCGAGACATTACAAAGAAAGGAGATTGAAATGACTTCACAAACGAAACTGACAAAACTCTGTACGCTAGCCGTGCATGTATTTGCTCTGGTATTGCTTGCATCATCGGCAGAGGCTCAGAATAGAACTGCCGGGGATCCTCTGGAATCCGGCAACTATCAATGGATAGCATCGATCGATAACGTGGACTATCCCTCGGATGATGTTTACGCCGATGTCTCGATTATTCTTCTAAGAGCAGATCAGCCAATCGTCTCTGGTGAAAGAGCGAGAGACATTTACAGACGAGCACTCGATGGAGAGGATTTCGCAGAACTCGCAAGACTCTATTCAGAATGTCTCTCGTCAGCTGGAGCAGGAGGCGACCTTGGGTTATTGAGCAGAGGTCAGATGATAGAGCCCGTGGATGAGCTTGCATTCTCAATGTCCACCGGGCAGATATCTCAACCGATCTTGACAGATTTCGGGTGGGTAATCGTCAGGCACAACGGCTATATAGTTGCATCTCAACCTAAAGATGTAACAATAGAGAACACTTTGGCTGAGAATATGGATGAAACGGACACCTCAGATGATGATGAATTGAGTCTACTGGAGTCCCTGATTACATTGGCCATTCTCAGCGCAATTGACGATGAGGAGGAAACCGAGGAGCTGGTAACAATACAGCCCATATCCACTCAGAGGACAAGCTATCCGGTTTATGGATATGGAACAGTGAATACGACCAATAGCCGGGATAAAGCTTATTGGCAGGGTGAGCTTGAGCGTCTTAAGCAGCAGAATTTCCAGTCGAGTATTTCAGGCGTAACCGTCTCAACAAGCCCAGATGGATCTGTCTCCTACAATCAGTCAAATGGAACATCGGCTACATATATACCGGGACAGGGCGTATCCGTGTACACTCCTCCTAGTGAATGGTGAAGCACTCAGACCAGTATCGGGTGAAACGAATCGGAGCCTATTACTCTATGGGCTCCGGTTCTTCTGATTGGCTACTGCTTGATCAGGGTTGTGTACCAGCCCAAGAACTCCAGCAGTGCTCTCGAATTTACAGAAGAACCATTTATCTGAGATTACGTGAAATTCACTGTATGTCAAACTCTCTATCTGCTCACTTTCCGCTGAAACGTCACAGCTCAGATAACTCCATGCCACTGCACGTATCTTAACAAGGAGTTCTTGTTGCCATATTCTTAATCACTTAGGAATGTATGATCGTCTATGAATTCGGGATAAAAGTATGAATAACGGACTGAGATTCGCGAGAATTGCTGACCTTTACGGACAACGAAATCATAACTTGTTGTGGAATAGCCACTTATCAAATAGCGGTGCAGGGACTTGAACCCCGGACACGATCAATCGATCTTTCGTAAACTGTTGTTGGGTAGCCGATTATGCGATAAGTCGTTTGGCGGCTTGGAGTTTCGTTTTACAATTGGTTTGATGTCTTTTAATGTAGTTCGATGTGTTTTGATCTGAAGCTGTCACAAAAGTGTCACTCATTCAAGTTCACATCCTGGATGGATACAATCGACATTCGAAATTGTTGTAGCTGGTAATAGGTTCTTGCAGGTTACTGAAAACAAGGAGAGGCGAATCAAGTGATTCGCCTCATCCTCGTTCAGCCTACCAGACAGGATCTGGATATTTTATGGCAGAATTTCCAGGCAAACGTCAACCTCTACCTCCGTTGTCACCGCATCCGGAGCGATTACTTTTATCTTTCCGGAATAAACACCTACCGGCAGATCGGATGTTTTCGGCTTGACTACAAGTAAATCGTCGTCTACTCCAGAAGTACGATTTACATTCAGAAAATAAGGGACCTCAGTAATTGACCATTGCAAGCTGCCACCGCCGCAGTTTAAAATAACGAGGTAGGCGACTGGCAGATCATTGCTACCCTGTTGAACCTCTATGCAATCTGTCGAACCATATGGCAGGCGCAGCTCGATACAGAGTTCCGGGGGCTTAGCCGATATTGTATAGACGACCTCTATATACTGAGGTGAGTTTTCTGCATTGACGCTGCTCACCTCAATTTTACAGCGGTGAACGCCGACCGGGAGATCCGTCCTGTTTGGCCATACTTCAACTTCAGCGCTGTTCGATAGCTCCGACGTTTTACTGACCGAAACCCAGTCACACTCCGGATCAACCCCCCACTGAAGGTCTCCGCCACCTGAATTCGAAATCGTGAATTTCTCCTTAGCAGGGGGAAAATCCTGTTCGAATATTGCAGCGAACCTGAGCTCAGACGGATTCACATCGAGTTGCGGTCCCGGTTCAACCGCCAGGGTAACCGGTATATTCTTCTCCGGGATATCGTGGTCTTCAGATCTGACTGCAATCACAGCCGAATATGTCCCAGGCTCATGATCTGTTCTGGTCACCCGGACATTGACAACCCCGTCGCTGACGTTGTCCGCCTTGCCTGAGGGCGGACTCAGTTCGAGCCAATCCGCATTATCTGCAATATACCAGTTGAGTATGCCACCTCCAATGTTCTTGACGGTCAGTGCCTTTGGTGACGGAAGCGGACCATCCTTGACTACCTGAAAGCCGAGAGAGTCTGGATCAACGAAAATCTCCGGTCCCTTGATGGAGTAAGATACCAGTACCTTTTGCGGGTTATTCTCTGCATTTGGTACGTGTACGGTTACCTCGGAGCTGTGCAGTTTTGCGGCAAGGTCAGTGGTATTCGGCTTGATCGAAATAACCAGTTCATTAGCAAGCGGATTAGGTACCTCCTTCGGATAGATTGAAACCCAGTCATCTCCGCAATCAACAGATACGCTGCTGAAAGCCCCTGGTCCGACATTCTTAATAGTTACAGTTTGTGCTTCTGGTGCACTTCGACTTTGAAGCGCTTCAAACTCGAGCTCAGCCGGTTTCAATTCAATCTCTGGACCTTCGATGCTGTACTCGATATTAAGTGTTTCCTTATCAACTCCAGCATTGGAGCTGAGCACGTCAACGTTGCACGAGTGCTGTCCGAATTCGAGATTTGTACGAGTCGGTTGTAGCGTAACAACTGTAGACCCACCCGATTCGACAGAGCCACGTTCAGCACTCAGACGCAACCAACTGCAGTCGAAATCGATATACCAGTCGAGAGTTTTCCCCCCGCAGTTCTTAATCTCGAATGTACTGGGACTAGGAACCTGACCATTCTGTAGTGCCCAGAAGTTGCGATTCGATGGATTAATACAAATCCTCGGCTCGTTGGGATTGACCACATACTTGACGATAACATCCTGCGGTGAGTTGAGGATATCGCCTGCACAGATCGTAATCGTATCGATATATGTTCCCGGTTCTAAATCTGTCGTATTCGGTCCTACATCAATCGTAGCATCACCAGTGCCGGTCAATGATGACACACTGTATCGCGTTGGCTTCTCGCAGACATGCCACGATACAGCCTGAAGAATTGAGATTTTGCGTTGAGTCGGAAGCTCACCTCCCTCGAGGGCGTCGAAATAGAGATCACGAGGATTCAAGACCAATCCCCGAAGCCTCTCGTAGTTGACACTAACTGTAACCGGAGAGTTGATAGCAGTTGGACACTCGATGGTGATCGATCCTCGATGGATCGATGGGCTCAGGTTGTATGAGGAAGCGGAGACTGTAGCTGTCAGTGTTCCTTTTCCCGATGTTGGGGACACGTTAAGCCAGGATTCACTCGAGCTTACTGTAAAATCACAGTTCGTCCCGTTTTCCAGGGTGACAACCAGGGTATCCTGCTGTGTTGTTGAATCACTCAAGTTTATAGTTGTCGGCGTTGCGTTGATCTTCACCTCTGAAATAATGATGTTATCACCGTCACCACTACTGCATCCAATTGTCGCTATGGAAGCAAAGAGGATAATTGCTGCGGACAAAACGCGAATTGCTGCGTTCCTTCCGTTGTTTCTGTTTGATTGTGACATTCTTTCCTCCCGTATCTAATTGATATCTTCGCCCATAGTGGGCACCTTCTGTCTTCTTAACAGATGAGGAGAGGGTTTTTCGAAACAGGAATGAGAATCTAATTGTAATTAATACGTTGAGATGCTGCTCTTTTCAGTCGGGTTCTTAATCCAATCGCTATCTGCCTTGATCCCTTTTCAGCAGATAATTCAATGATCCGGTTCCCAATAGGACTTTCATCTGAGTATAAACCACTCTTCAAGGAGTGATAATTTGGTGAAAATAGAATTCGCTTCAAGATTGAGCAGGCTCTCGATAGGGCCTGCTTTCTGTAAAAGCCGTTAGTGCGTATGGCTTGACTCTTGAGCACTAGGAAACGTATTCAGCAATGAGAGACAGCTTTGCCAGCAGAACCTCCTCGAATTCCGGCGAATTCAAATCTATATAGTCAGGAACAAGGGTCAGTCCCAGTTCATCGAGAAGGAAATTCGTCTCCAGTAGTGCATCCTGATAGCTGCTTTTCCCGGATCTGAAATGGCAGGTCGCCTTGATTAGATGTATGTCCAGGTAGTCAATCCCATCAAGGCGTACTGAGCTGTACGTGCTATTCAGGTCGAGGACTTTTTTGCAGTATGCAATTGCGCTACTGCGGTTTGGGATATCTCTATAGACAGCCGCTAATCCAGCATACGCATCCTCAGTGAAATCCTTGTTCTCTGAAGCTCTTAACAGATGTTTTGCTGCATGTGTAAGATCTCCGGAGAAAGCTTCACTCCATCCCAATCCGAGTTCCGCTTCGAGGTTATCGTCTCTCTGATCGAGAATATCCTCGAATATCTCCTGTGATTTGGAGAATTCACCATCATTAAGTAATCCCCATGCGCGACTAAGTTCCATTTGGATGGGATCACTTATCGGACCAGTTGATCCGCCTCCATTACAGGCTATCTGTGTGAAAAGAGCGAATAGTACTAATTCAAGTGTATATACCTTTGAGTATCTCATTTCCTTATCCTTTCCTATTTGAGAAGCATCATCTTCTTTGTCTTCGAGTATGTGCCAGCCTGGAGCCTGTAGAAATAGATGCCCGATGAAACGGGTTTGTTTCTGTTATCCATCCCTCTCCACTCGATCGTGTGACTGCCGGCGCTCATGTACTGATCTAGAAGTACGAGGACTGACTGTCCGAGTAGATTGAAGATTTCGACTTTCACGTGTGACGGCTCGGGAATGCTGAAGTCAATTCGCGTTTTCGGGTTGAATGGATTCGGCCAGTTTTGCTCTAGTGAAAAAGTACCCGGTAGAATCGCAGCATCGGCATTAATGTCTTCGATTCGCTTTGGCATTACAACGAAACTTCCGAATAAATCGATCGACGCGACGATTTCGTCACCTACAATCTTAGTCGGGATATATGATAGCTCTGATCCTGACACGCGGTAGATACCATATTCGGTACCCGACTCGGAATCGGGTATATGCCTGATTTCAGCGGGGCTTTCCAGTTGCTTGTTTTCAGGGAGAACCGTAAACCGGAGATTCGGGTCCTTCTGCTTGCTCGATCCCTGCTTATCTGTTCTATCCATGACCAGTACCCAAAATTCGTTCTGAAGTGACATTCCTGGGATACTGAGCGTAAGGTTGCAGCTGGACCTGTGAATGAAATTGATCATACCGGGAGTGATCTGTTTACTCGAGAAATCTATCTCTCCGCAGCCTAGGTTCCCGGACAGATCCGTTCCGCACGCTTCAAGGAAATACTCTCCATCTTCCGTCAATCTAAAGTCAGATTCGTAGATGAATGCGTTTCTGCTTATGTCTCCACTTGTTTCAATCGAATCAGATGATATTGGCCCATTCGCAAAAAGTGTTGGGGGTTTTGCCATTTTTTCACTTGATTCGATGAAGATATCCAGTTCTGCCGGTAGAATCGGATTCGGGTGGATTGTAACTCTCACTTGAGGCGGGGTTAAATCAAGTATCGTTAAGGTGAAACATGAATTGCAGGTCGTTGTGTCACCATATGAATCGACAGCTACAACGCTCCAAATGTAGTCCCCGGATGGGATGTCTGTCTCAATTACATATGAAGTTTCTGAAATGTCAGCCTTGTATTTGACCACCTCTCCAGCAGCATCTCTCATGGTGAACTTGTATGTCACCGAGTCCTCGGAATCAGTATCAACGGCTTTCAACCATGTGAAACTTATGTGCTTTTGATCTGAAACTGTTGCCTCATTCTGGGGGCTAACAAGTCTAAACGCACTTGGTGCCCGATTGCTATTCAGTACTTCAATTGATATAGTTTCTCTCGTCGTATCTTCACCGTCTGATACCCAAAGACCGATCGGGTATGTACCTGCCTGTTCGAATGTCGGTTTCCACTTGAATGTACCAGATTCTGAATGCAGTGATGCACCCTGAGGCATTCTATCGATCCCGTATTCGAGTTTGGTATCTTCATCCGGATCCACACCGCTTATATCGAATTCAATCAGCTCATCTTCAAATACGTCATATCTGCGATTGTCGGGCAAGCCTGTAAACTGTGGCGGTCTGTTCACATTGAGGATAGTGACAGAGACAGTGTCCCTTACTGTAGTCTCCCGATCGGTAGCTTCAACTAGTAGATCGTATTGACCGGATTGCTCATAAGTGGGTGTCCACCTCCATTCAAATGAAGAGGAACCGGCTTGCATCCCTTCTGGCATGTTTGCAATCGATGCCGTAACAATATCTCCATCAGGATCGTTAACAGAAAGACCGAGGACAAATTCGGTACCTTCTCTTCCGGTCAGGTTTGATTCATTCACAGAGATTGTTGGCGAGCGATTCGTATTTACAATTGAGAAATCAATCGTGGTCTCATCTGATGCAGATCCATCGGACACATTGAATACAACCGAATATAAACCTGCTTGATCATATCCTGGTGTCCAATTGACAATCCCTGTTCGAGAGTCGAGAGTGGCTCCGTCCGGGAGATTGCCGGATGAATATGATAGTACGTCTTCTTTATCAGGGTCACTCGCCTCGAGCTGGAACGTGAGTAGGTTGTCCTCCTTACCGTCAACTTGGCTGTGATTTGAAAACGAAGGTGAACGGTTGACGTTCGCTATCGACACAGTTGCTGTTTTTGAATCGATAGCATACCCATCACTCACTCGGAACGAAATCATATAAACACCTGACTGATCGAAATCGGGTATCCAGCTAAACAGACCTGTGCTGCTATTCAGTGACGACCCTCTGGGGAGATTCGACGAGGAATACACCAGTTTATTATCGGTATCACTGTCTGAAGCGCTAAGTTGAATTGTAAGGCGTGAACCCTCAGAGCCTGATTTAGGGCTGATTGACGATAGAATAGGGGTACGATTCACATTCGATACTGATATATCTAAGTATTCTGTATCGGAGAGCTTTCCGTCGGACGCTGTGGCGTAGACATTGCGATAGGTTCCTGCCTGCGTGTATGAGGGGGTCCAGGTGAAGCGGCGAGTTGAACGATCGAATGTCGCTCCTGTCGGTAGATTGTACATTGCGTATGTTATTGGATCACCATCCGGATCTGATGCACTTATGTAAAAACTGAGTGTTTGGTTCTCTTTAACACTCTTGTCAGAGATGTAAGATATTGATGGTGCCCGGTTTTTCTGTTTGACTTCGATAGTATATCTGAATGTAGTTGTATTATTGCTGGAGAAACTGTCGGAACCGTAACCATTGTGAGTTACCATCATACCGATATAGTAAGTACCCGGGGGAATATTCGATGGTATACTGGTCGTGTAAGTCCCTCTGGAGTAAGCTTCTCCCGGAAACTTGTTCCAGTACCAATAGCCACCGATTTGGTAATCAGAAGTTGATATAGTTCTGTTTGTCGAAAGATAGAATCTCAACCTTACGTCGTAGAGTGCATAGTAACTCATGTTCTCGACCAACACGTTCTTGAGCTGGATTGATTCACCCTGCACGTAGGTTGACTTGTTCGTAGAGCTGTTATAGAGATATTCGTTGGCGTAGTAGGACTCGACACCAATGTCTTTGAATGATGTCAGTATCGAGGTTTGATCGTCATAATGACGCCTCATCAAATAGGCATCCGTTGCATGGGTTCCTCTTCCATTTTCGACGATGTACGGATGATAGGAGTGCATTACGCTCTCGAAGTCATATCGGTATGTCTCTTTGCATACGCCGCTGAAATATCCCCAAACGTGTCCGAGCTCATGCATGAGAATAGGACGAAGAAGGAGAACACTCGAGTTTCCAATAGCATATTCCTCACTGTCTGTCCAGCTGTATGATGGATTAAAGAATATATCTGCTTCATTCATCCTGCCACACTGGTTTGATATACTCATAACCGTCATAGCCAGCGCCGAACCCCATTTGAATCCATATACCCTTTCGAGTGTTGCTTCTGGAATCCAACCGGCGATTTCATTTACGCCGTTGTCTCCCCAGGTACCGTTCGATGATATTCCATACCATATGTACATATAGGCATTCCAGGTTGTAATGCACGTTCCGACGGTTGAGTACCAGGACCAGCTTGATGGAACCTTCTCTATCTGAGCGGTCAAGTTAAGTTTGCCACATGCACAAGCGTTTGTGCCAGCAATCAGCTCTTCTGAGCAGTCAACACAGCCTCCAAGGACCTCGTTTGAACTATCAATACGCCTACTCGCCTTGCTGAAATCTGTAGGATCGGCCATTTCAAGCTGAGAGGATACAAGCGAACCCTCAACGAGCTCAAGTTTTCTTCCGGTCTCACGACTTCGTATGCGCAGCGGATTTTCCGTGGGCGATGTGTTCCTGATCTCATTGACGGTGTCAATAAATGTCTTCAGTTCAAGGGGAGGGCTATCCATCAGTGCCTTCGAATCTGCCGGCTGGAAACCGTCGGAAGGCTCGTTCGCGAACGGGTCCGGAGACTCAATCACTCCCTCGGATTCCCCGAGACTGTTATCAACTGGATGGCCATTTCGATCCAGAGGATTTCCGAGACTGATATGATCAGCATTAACGGCCGTGACAGCCAATCCACCAAAGCTGCTTACCAGTTCAGTACCGCTTGTTGGATCGGACAGAACTCGGAAAGCACCCTGAGTACCTCCAACCACCGGATTAGCATAAATGTTGTCGTCGTTGAGAACGAAAAGCACATACCGGGCTTCCACATCCAACTTCATTGATGAAGAAACTCGAGTTGATATATCGTCGATTGTGCCTCCGGCGAATATCATACTGATTGTGTCTCCAGGATTAACCTCACTCAATCCGGACTGAAAAATGACTGTATCAATGAGAATCCTGTACTCGGTCATAATTGCACTACCCTGTTCATTCCAGTAGCATCTGGCGGTGAGAACTTCACCAACAATGCTCATGTCGGTCGACGCCACAATCTGTGTGGGGCTAAGTGCCAGTTCTGCACCAAATGAAGATAAAGTCAGCACCAAGAGAACAGTGAGAGTCGTTGCTATAAACGATTTTAGCGACTTCATGTCTTGACCTCCAGCTTGTCTCAGTATGAATCTTTTATATTATCTCGTTTCATCTACTAGTCGAAACATCCGGCACAGTGAGAATTCGGAAAGTGGTGTCGATTTTGGCGGCATTGATAGCAATTCAGCTGCCTGCATTCGTGATGCTAAATCATGGTAGCATGACAGCGAGCCTCTCTTCCTGTGAGATCAGACAGGCATAGTTGCTGCTATACTTATAGAGATAAAGAATCTCTTTATAATGGAAGGCTGGCAGAGGTAGATCTAAAATGGATGTGATCTGTTTCCAATTGTAAATACGAAAGTCTATAAGCAGCGTTCATTTACAGTAAATTACTTCTGCAAACCAAATGCAGCCCCGGATACAGGAATAGAAGCTGAATCCGCTGTATATATGAGAGCAAGGCAACCCTCTTGGCTACTCGAATACGGCATTATGATTCTTACGGTGTCGGCAATAGAATCCACCGTTGATAGTCTCTTGCTCGGGAGTTCAAGCACGTATAAGCAGTAGTTCTCAACGGGATCACGCAGTTTGTCTCCATATGTCAGAGTCACTCGATCGAAAACCAAGGTTGAATCACTCATTAATTCAACCACTATTTTTTCTCCACCGGGTCCGAATTGTGATACGGAATCACTAATAACGATTTTAAAGTCATCAAGTTGCAGGAGTTGGCGGAATGCTGCGTATGCAGCGGCATTAGCAGAGGAATACATTGGGGTGCCTGCGTCTTCAGTACCTTTTATTGTCAACTGGATGAGGTAAGCTCCATCAATCTCATCCTCGACACCAGTAGCGAAAGCTAGAACTGAATCTGGCAAATCCGGGCTGGATGCGAAAAAGACCGGAAGCTGCGTGACACACAACAGCAAAACTGCGGCGGCTGCAACCAGAGACGGAATCCATTTGCGTAGAGGTTTCCTGCCTTCTCCAGCAGCAGTGGAATTATCATGCACTTTCTGAAGATCGGGTACATTCACCTCTTTCAAATCGGACTCAGAGATGTCGGCTGCATTATCGCAAAACTCCCGAACATCCTTGCTTAGAGCGACAATACTATCTCTGAAACTCGGCGACTCAGCAATCGCAAGATATATCTTCTCTTTCTCTCTGGCGGTTGCCTGACCGGATAGGAATCTTCTAATTTCATCATCGGAGGGAGTGGAAGATAGCTCGGGTTGTATCTTATTTGCCTCTGAAACCAACCGACTAATCAACTCATCGTCAAGGTGATCTTTATCTCTATCTTTGTTCACCCAAACCTCGTTTCAAGATTTGCAGTAAGATTACAAGAACACAGCCCAATTGCTGCTTCGACCTCTATCCAAACATTATAACATTCAGGATTGGTTAATTCGGAGAAGCCGACAATATTTCTCGAATCTCTTTCGCTTTAAGTCCATATTGCTCAAGCAATTTACCCAATTTCTTTCTACAGTATCGTATGCCATCCGATATTTTCTTTGCTTCCGATTTCGGCTGACTCAGTGCATTTGCAATCTCCTGCGGCTTGTTTTCCAGCCCAGCTAGCCTGAGGAGAGCCTGACAGTATGCATCCAGCTTTCGTATGCATGAATTTGTCTTTCTTAATAGGTCCGCCACCTCGGGAGAACATCTGCCAGTATCTTGTATTTGATTTATTGGATCGAGTTTTTCGTTATCGGATCCATCTGGACTCAAGTCACTGAAAGCTATTACCTTACCTTTTCTTTTCAGGTAGTTAACAATCCGATTATGGCAGACGAAGTAGAACCAGGCCGCAAAAGGATTTCCAATGTCTTGATACTGGCGTAGAATCGCGAAATCATTGTCTGTGCAATACACATATATGTCGTGAATCAAGTCGATCCTCTCATCGTCAGATACGCCTCTCATCACGCGAGGCGGTTTTGTTGTTAGGAGCAAGTAAACATATCTATAGAATGTATCCTTTGCGCGATCAGCGTTGACATCGATATCATCCAGGAAGCCTGGCCAATTGATGTTGGTATCGTCCATTTGAGCAAAACCCGCGGCTTTACAACAAGTGTTGTGTATCTTTCCACGACTAGGCGGACCGTACGCAAAATTAAGCTACAGAGTGTCTTCCCGCAACATCTTTTTGTCTACTGGTAGATTCTGGTCAGATATTCTTTTCCTGTGCTTGCTAAAGAATAGTGCAGGCAATATATTGGATCAGGTTCTGTCTTTGAGTTTCCTATTTCAGTTAATAATGCTTTGCAGTGACAGTCAGACCTGAGGAGGTCGGGTTTTGGATGATGAATTTGTTTCTCCAGATAAATGGATAAACTATATGGCGTCTATGATGGGAAAGACTGTCGAAGATTTTGGGATTTCTTCAACAGTGATTGTGACCTGGAGCTCGCGTATAGCTAAGGCACTGGCTGAGTCGATGGGTGCCGCTCCACTTGAGAGCTGGATTTATAACTGGATGCTGAGCTCATATAAAGGTAGTGTGGGAGATTCTGAAATTACAATCGTTCAGTCGATGATCGGAGCACCCGGGACAATCACACAGATGGAAGAGCTTATTGCATGTGGAGCGGACACTGTCATCGGATTTGGAATAGCTGGAAGCCTTCAATCGACAAGTCCCGTTGGATCTCTGGTTGTTCCCGAAGAGTGTATTAGGGAGGAGGGGACGTCTCACCACTACTTGCCGGAAGACGTGCGGGTAACCTGTGACAGGGAAATCCGTGACATCTTTCGTTCTGTTGCTGAAGAGTTGCAGGTCGAGGTAAGTTTTGGACCACACTGGACTATAGATGCGCCATACCGGGAGTTGAGATCGAAAGTACAGGATTATGCGCAGCAAGGAGTTCTTGCTGTCGAAATGGAAACCTCTGCAATGTACGCTCTTGCACAATTTCGAGAAATCCGAGCATGCAACCTCCTGGTTATCAGCGACGAACTCTGGAAGGAATGGAAGCCGGCTTTTGGAACCCCAGAATTGAAAGAAGGAATCGACGACGGCATAGATTTTCTTGTGGAAGCTCTGAAGAGAGTGGTTCAGGGCAGAGCCACGTAAATATCTCCGAACCTCCTCAGTATATAGCAGACCATGCTTCTTCAGTAGAAGTAATGGCGCTACACTACAATAAGATACAAGCCTTCTCCTCATTAGTATATCTCGGGAAGTCGAGATAGCGGACCAGTGACAACCGCGTAGATCGACAAGAGCAACCTGTATTTCCGGCTCTATATACGCAGTGCTAATTGAGCTATTTGAGAATTTCAAATCAATACCTGTAGGAGTTCCGAATTTGGTGGATTCCAATTGTTAAGTAATTGGGACGACGAATTGGTGCAAAGATTTATTCCTCAGGTTGGTTCTATTCTGGTTTGTTCTGACTGAAGAATTGTCGGACTAGAACACGGGTCGAAAAGGAGATTAATATGGAAGAATCCAAAACCAAACAGGGACTGCGAAGCAAACTCGTTTCACTTGACAGGAGGGAAAGGGAGTATCTTGAGGATATGACAAAAATAGTAGATGAACTGAAATACATGAAGCTTAAGATGCGAAGATGGCAGCTCTTTCTGAAAGCAACAAGTTTTATAACGAAAGCAGGTACAGTTGTATCCTCCTGGCATCATATAAGTAGTCTTGCTGGACGAGGGTTAGACATTTTCAATCAAGTCTTCGGCCTTTCTACCAAGGTCCACTTTGCTGTGGTGAAACACCCGTTGAACGAACACAACCAGGAGGTGATTGACAGGTACTGTACCAAAGCTCCGAATTGGAGATATTGGACAGCGGCAAATAACGCTTCCACAGTTGCAATGAGTTTCATGACGGATCATGAAGCTTCTGTTAATGCGCTGCTGGCATTGTTCTGGAACACCTCTATGCCCCGATCAGAGAAAGATATGGATCAGCGGATCGAAGATGCAGAGAATGCGAGGCTGGAAGGAAAGCGTGCCTTTATTAGAAAAAGGAATGAGA
>Ga0272443_10003026_pt1 | contig 20449 bp, 23 predicted proteins | sample SSMAcet12_FD_193581 | JGI IMG/M metagenome (GOLD analysis project Ga0272443, IMG submission 193581) | Marine sediment archaeal communities from Little Sippewissett salt marsh, Falmouth, MA, United States - SSM-Acet-12 | ecosystem: Environmental > Aquatic > Marine > Wetlands > Sediment ... | reverse complement strand
AGCTTCACCCGCACCACCTTTTGCAGCGTCCGGTCCTGCCGTGAAGGCGTCTTTGACCTTGCGGGCATCATTCGTAATATCATCGAATACACCACCCGGCACATTCTTAACAGTCTTGAAAACATCAGCAGCCGCGTGCCCCATAGCACCAGCGCCGCCCTCAATGGTAGCAGCCAGGGCCGCATCCTTGAGATTGTCAGTATCAACCGGATCGATAACTGCCTGAGATAATCCACCTGCAACCCCCCCCTTTAGCGCCGTACCAACGGCACCGCCAAATACGTTTCCCAGGCCGCCCGTTAGTGCGTATATATACGCCTGCTTGGCTGCCTCGCCGGTCAGTCCACCCGCCATCTCGGCAATCGGCGAACCGTTTACCACGTCGGGGTACATCTCCGGCATGTGGCGCTTGAACGTCCCGGCGAACGGCATACGCTCCCCGACACCCTTACCAAACGAAGCTACACCGCCGTAGGGCAGGTACGGCTGATTGGGCGTCAGCCCCTTAATGCCATACGCACGCTCTGCCGCCTGTACCATCGCCTTCGGCCCGAGCTGCTTCGCAACATCGAGCAAACGTCCCTGCTTATCTTCCGGCACCAGCTCCCAAAAATTCGAGTCTGAGTTTTTGATACGCTTCCACCCAAGGATTCCCTCGGGCACCTGGTCGAGTGAGCCATGCCCCCCGTCCTTATTGGGTAGAGCGTTCAACGACGGCGGCACGTACGCAGGCGGGAACGCGGCAGGCACATGTGTAGCGTCTGCCGGTTTCCAACTGTAGTCATAGTCGTTATTGTTCGCCATCCTCATCCTCCCCGAACATTGTCTCATAGCGATTAAGAGTGTAGTCGTAGAGATGGTCGAAGTGGTCATTCACTTCGTTAAGTTTCGCCATCAGGTCGGGCATGCTAAGCTCGCCCTTGCCGTACTTCTCAAGAAATCCGGCCTGGACATCTTCGCGTGTACCGTCATACCTGGGCGAATAGCCCGACTCCTGCGCTGCCTGCGCATAGTTGACTGGCTGCACCTTAGCACCGCCCCACGTAATCTCGCTGTTCGATCCCGTCCTGGCGTACTGATTCGCCAAAGACTTGAAGCGCGTTCTGGTTTGTTCGAGCTTCTTGGGATTGTCGACCGCCTCAAATACTCGCTTTTCGATGAGCGGGCTTTCGGCTATGCCGTATTTGGCGCGCTCATGTTTAGCCTTGTACTTTTGCCCCTCCGAAAGATTATCTTCGGGGAACGACCGGCCCTTCGGATCGGCCTCTTCGGGTGGCTTGAACTTGACAGTATTGTCGCCCACCTTCGTAGTAACTTCGCCAACATCGCCATACGTGTGATACAGCTTTGCGGCAAGCGCTTCCTGCTCGGCGATCTTGTTCGCCTCAAGCGTTCGCTCGTACTCCTCGATTTCTTCGGGCGTCTTACCGTCCTGCCACGACAACCGCATGTTATCGCGAGTCACCCCGATGAGCTGCTCGTTTAGCATCGCCATTTTCTGTTCATGCAGCTCTCGGGCGCGCATGTGCGAGTCAATATCAAGCGCCTGCTGAAGCATCTCTATTGGCTGCTGCGCCTGTTCCTTTTTGACGTTAGCATAGTTAGCACCAACATTACTCATCGTGGAACCGACGCTACCGAGCAACACTTCGAGGAAATTCTTCGGTCGATTAGGCATACATACCTCCGAGCTGGCCCATCAGTGAGAGCAGCTTGCTGTCGCGATTGGCCTTCAGCTCATCGTTGCGAGCCTTGAATTGTAGCATGAAGTTTGCCAGGGGTGCAACCTGGGCGTCCCACATAGCACCGACCGCCTGACCCCCCGTCAGATCGGCCTTAGCGGCCACGTCCTCTTTGTTCTGCTGCACCTTCTCTGTCGCACCGCGCATGTAGTCGGCATAATACTGGTCCGGGTGCAGCACGTCCTGCCCGAGTCTGTTCTCGGCCATCCGGTACGTCTGCTTCCCTTTCTTTTCACCCCACGATTCGCCGCTAACCAGCCCGGCCAAACCGCTTAGCACGTTTCCACCCATGCTAATCAAGCTGCCAGTAGCAAAGTCGCCGAGGCCAAACAATCCCTTGCCGCCACCCTGCATGCCCTGCAACTGTTCTATCAGTTTTTGAAGGTCGTTCATATCCCCCCCTTATTTCATTCCGGTCGGGCCGGTGCTCATGTAGTAAATATCCAGGCCGTTGATGATTGACCGCTTAGCACCGATACCAAGCCTCTGGTACAAGTAGTCACCACCCTCCATACTCTTCACGGTATAGCGTGACGTTGCCCCCGTGATGCAGTCCGTTATCAGGAGCGCCGGGTTCTCGGCCTCGTCGTAGCGGTAGACCATAACCGAATCGGTCGCCACGCCAAACGAAGTCCATACCCCAAGCGCTCGAATATGCTCTCGATTTCTGTCGACGAACAATGGCGCCGACTTCCACCACATACTGATAGGCTCACCGTTATCTGTGGTCGAGCCGCCGTACCGAAACACAGTCGAATCGCCAGGCTTGATAAAGTATAGCGAGTCGCCCGGCACAAACTGAGCGCCAGCCTCCACGGCGTACAGATCGGCACCGGCGAAGGTCATGCTCCAGGTTGTCCAGCCATCAGCCCTCTCGTCGTAAACGTACGTCGTGTCGCCAATACACAGAAGGTACTGTCGCGACGACGGGATATACGCACCCTGGGCTGTCCGTTTCGATGCGATTGATAGATTGTCAAAATTATTGAGCTGCTTGGATACAAGCTCAACGCCATACCTGCGCTCAAGAGTCGTTCCGTCAGTGATCCGCACAACCCCATACTCTGATAGATAGTAATGACCGGCGCACCCTCGGGCGTAGCTCCTGGTGGCTATGCACCCCGGCAGCCCGGTGATCTCGGCGTGAGTCCACGCACCGTTAGCATCTTTCGATATGACGTACGTCGTTTTGTTTTTCGAAAACATGACGCCGCCCTGGGTCGGGTACGTTAGCATACCCTCATCGCCATCGAACTGATCGAGCGATACATACCGGAAAGCGCGCCAGGCGTTCACAGAATCGGCGAGCGAATAATGCAGGCCACTCCCTCTGCACGCAAATATCTTGCCCTCCAGCGTGAACGGTGATTTCAGTTGTGTTGATGATGTGGTACGATAGAATCGTGTCTTCGTAACGAGAGAATCGAAGCGTACGCTGTCTATAAACGTCGAGTCGCCGGGCGCTGTTTGTCCGACCAGGTAATAGTCGGTAATGATGACCGTATCGAGCGCCATCTTCTCTACCCACTTGCGAACCACATCGAAGCCGTCGCTGACCTTGAAGTCGTCCTCTTCCCACGTCTTGACTTCCTGATAACTGCCCGTATCGTGGCTGATGACATACAGGAGCGCGCGGTACACGTTACCGGCCAAACTCGAATCGTAATCGCAGTAATTCGGCACGCCAAGCGTAACCGTTTCGAGTCGTGTCGTGTCCTCTATGTTGAGCCAATGATTGACGACCATACTTCGTGAACTGTCAGACTCGATACCACTGAGAGTGTCGACCCAAGTTAGGATATACGATACGCCCAACGTGTCGACCATCTCGGGTATGCCGTGGAATATGCCAGAGGAAGCCGTTGACGTATCTACGCCATCTTGCGTTGGTCGATAGATTTTATATGTAGCGCCCAGGAATGAGGGCGCGCCAAGGCGAGTCTGGACATTAGATGAGTCGAGCTGAGCGCTTCCGGTGTCACACAGGGAAGATCGCCCGAGCCACTCTTCGTCGACGACAGGATATGACTTATTCTCGACAATGGTCGCGTCGGGTATTGAGTCTATATAATAAATGTCGCCCCACGTATCCCCGTATGCGGCTCGTACAGAAGTTACGGTAAACAGGCTGTCGTCAGAGCCGAGCGTGCCACAATTAGCCCTCGTTCTCGTGATGATAATATCAATGCTGTCACTCGCTATGAACGGGTGGGTAGAGTCACCCTGCGGGCGCTGAAATCCTGAGAGCCACACCTTGCCGTCACGGGCGTCGACTGGCTGTGACAGATAGCCCTGCACTGTATCCGCGTCCTCATAGTCGGCGCATACATAATAGAGGGCATACCAGTATTCACCGGACAACCCATACCCAACGGCAGGCTCCCCCACGAGCGGGACAATTAGCATCTCACCGGGAGCGCGAAGCGGATACTCGCGACAAATCTCACCGTCGTCGAGCACGCCGCGTCCATCCTCGGTCGTGATATACATGACATTGTTGTAGGCCGTGAAGTATGGAGCGGTCTGCACCGGAAAGCCATTATACGCAACTTCCAGATCAGAAGCCACCGTACCGATAGCGCCGCGTAGCACCTGACCGTATCCGGTTGAGTCCGGGTCGGTCACATAATAAAAGCGCTGCGTACCATCATCGTAGTACATGGCCTTGAGGCCGACAATCGAATCCAGATGCGTAATAGTGATAAGCGAATCATACCCACGCCGAACCGTGAGCGAGCCAAGGTTCCGGCTCAGATCGATCTCGTGTGCCTGGCGGGCTTCGTTCGGCTTGATCGAGAAGTCACCGGCGATGGTGTTTATGCCACGGAACTCGTTGATATGAACAACCTGCTCCTGGCTTAGCACGCACGGTGCTAAGGTTAGCACGATGATAAGTATAATTACTGCTTTGCTGGTTCGTTCCATAAGTGTCCAAATGCCTCGATTGTAGTCTTGAGTGTGGATTCGTAGTCTCGCCAATACATCTCAACGAGAGGGTGCTGCTTTGCCAGCGCTACCGCCCAGGTCACGTATTTCATCACAACCACGCGATAGGCTTCCGGCATGAAGGTTAGCACGGTTACGGTGTCGATGTCGCCAACGCGTTTCCAGCAGCTCACGATCATCGTGTCGCCGGTCTTTATTGGCGGTGGGTAAAACGTCAGCTCTGTTTCGGTGTAGTCAAAATGCTGAGGCTTGGGGTTTTCCTCGCCGAGCAATGAGGCGTCAGACTTTCCGTCACCCCAGGACGCCCTCGGCCTGTAGGTGATCTTTCTCGTATTCGCACTGTTGATCCATTCGACAGAGCTAACCCCGAGGGTGAGCGTGTCAAGCGTGTACGTATCTTGTAGTCCGACCATCAGTACCGTATCAACGCTCTTGATGCCGCGCAGTAACGGATTGACAGTCACGATAGCCTCGCGCGTGAGCGCATTGGCAACGTCAGCAGAAAGGAATTTTGACGTACTTGACGTGTCTACGTCAAACTTGCGCCGCACCTGCCATGCTACGTCCGTCGTTGTCGCGAGAAACTGGCCCGCGTCCGAAGCTGAATAGCCGAGCAGGATGAACATAAACAAAATGGTTATACGTTTCATTATTCACCTGTTATATTGTGAGAATCAGCACCACGAGCACGACCAGACTTCATGTGACGCCCTATGGTAACGTGGTTGCCCTGCCAGGCGGTAGGGACATCAGCGAGCAGATCGCGAACGTCGTTCTTCATCAGGTTGAGCGCGAGTGCCGGTTCGTACGCAGCGCGTACAGCCAACACCCCAAGCTCGACCACGAGGCCATGGTATCGCTCCGGCACGTCCTCAAGTTTGCGCACTTCCATCTGCGCCAGACCAACGCACGTAAAGTCTGAGTTGGGCGTCGGCCATACTTCCATGACGGCGGGTGACGAGTGGATCGTCGCATACCGAGGCTCACCGGGCGTTGAATTTCCAGAGGCTCTCGCGTGAAACTCGTTCGCCGAGACAATCGCAATCTTACTGCCGGACACGTCGGTACGCCACACTTCCGATAGGTTCTGTATCGTCGAAGATGTCGAGAATAAATCCTTACCGAACGTGTACGTTGATTTGCCCGATGTGAGCGTAAACTCAACTCGCTTACGATTGAAGTCGACACCGGGGATATGTGATATTTTTGACAACGCCTGCGACAAATACGCCTCTGCGGCAGGAGCTACGCCTGCGGCATTTTTGGGCATCGCGATGGCGATGGCGTTAATGACTTCGCTTTGTTTCAATGGGATGGCCCTCTTTTCCGTAATCTCGCCTGACGAAAGTATGCTGCTTTTTCTTCAGACTGTTCATCTTCATCTTAGCAGCAGCTATTGATTTCGGGTCTTTAAGGCCACCCGAAGCCTCCATTTTCTTGAGGGTGATCTCGCCGTCCTTGACTGGATCGGGTCGATCAAAGATAAGCTCGTTACTCCCGGAGCCTGGGCCGGAGTTAATGCCGGACAGACCGAACGATGTAAACACGCGCCGCATCTTGCGGTCGCACACGGGACATGATTCAAGGCGAGCACAGTCCGTAACGGGCTTTAGCACGTCATGATCTTCGTCGCAACTATTGCAGTGATACTTATATACTGGCATAGCAAAAGAAAAGGGGTGGAATTACCCACCCCCCTATTCTCCACGTTTCGGATTTACTTAAACAGTAATGCCGAGATCGGTGGCGCCGGTCATCAGGTTGACGATTGAGGTAGCACGCAGCACACCCGAAGCAACGTAGCACTTCCAGCCAAGGAAGGTCTTGCCGAGCGTGATGTTCTGCGAGTCCGGGGTATCAACGTCGTAGAAGTTGACACCGAACTTGCCGTGGCCCATGCCAAACCGGATGATAGTGTACGAGTGAGCGCCAAAGATAGGCGACACATGCACAACACCCGTCGACTGATTCTCGGTTCCGTCAATGTCCTCGCGATAAAGCTCGGACGAAATCAGGAACTCAACGTCCCACCAACGACCAATACGGTAGTGTTCGAAACGACCGGAATCGTCGTAGATGGCTGAGTTTTTGAACGTAGTATCCGTCCAGATGTCCGCGTGCTGAGCAGCATGCAGGAACATGCGGAGAATACCATTCTCGAACCGCTCGGTTTCCAGCAGCTCGTGAAGAGCTACGGCGCGCAACAGTCCGTCCGTGGTCAGCTTGTCGGTCGCAGCCAGGCCAGTACCAACAGTCAGACTATACTTCGAACCAGCCGCGAGGGCGTTCGTGAAGTCGACCGTAGCAGTGTCACTGGAAGCGGTGAAAGCGGACACCTTCGAGCACTCGTCGTAGCCATTACTTTCAGGACTCGTAATGGTAGCGTAACCACCCTCCCAAAAAGCATCGGCCTCATCGAGAGCGTCGTCGACCAGGGCAACCTTGCTGGAGCCAGCGTCAGCAGCTCCCTGCACCTGGTAAGTGCCATCGTTGTCGATTCGCCAGCGCAAGCCGCCGGTCGACACTTTCTTGGCAGCGAAGTAGTCCATACTCCGGGCCATCTGCTTCGCGATGACCTTGCGATTCGATGCCTTCGACAGGAAAGACTGGATATTCACGTCTTCGTTGAACGAAAACGCATCCTGGTAGATTTCCATTTCGAAGTCCTTGTATTCGGAATACAGAGCCTTCGTGTCGTCCGGCGTAATCATGGTGCCAGCAACCGAAGCTGCCGTTTTCTTGGCCGGACGCAGCACGCGGTTAACGCGCACAGTCCCGCCAGCACCGATACCCACCACGTCAGTATCGGCGAACTTGTCGAAGACCGTCAATCCATCGGCAACCTTCAAGAGTTTCTTCTTGAGGATGGTGTCGATGGTTGAGGCATAGGTAGTAGAAGAAGTGGTAGCCACTTATCCCCCCATTCGTATTTGGTGATACCCCTATCTGAGCTGCTTTCGCTGATAAGCAAGGTACGCCTCGCCAATCGCGATCTGGTCGTCCAGTTTCAGCTTGGACAGCTTACCCTCGTCGAGCCTGCCGTCGTAACTGAGGAACTTCTTGAAGTTGACCTTCGAACCAGTATCACCACCACCGCCAGTCTTTTTCCTGGCCGGTATGGCCTTGCTCTTTCGGAGCTTCTTATGTCCTTTCTTGAAGCCGGATTCGTGAGCATCCTTCAAGAGTGATTGCAGCAGATCGGGCTTGTGCTCGATAGCATACAACATGATTCCCTTGTTGTAGTCACGGACGCCATGCTGTCGCATGACAGCCTCCAGCTCTTTTCGGTCGACCTGAGATTTCAGCTTGTGATCGAAACCATTCCAGGCAAACTCGCCGACCTGGCTCTGCACACCCACAAGACCCTCATAAGCGGTCGTGTATGTGCTCTCAATCTTTTGAAGGATTGGGGCCATGACGGCATCATTGATCGCGGCTAAGTTCGTCCACCATGCCTTAGAATCGGCGGGGATAACACCACTATCGATGAGCTTGTTGATATGACTCGAAAACGGCTTGTTACCGAAGAACGGCTCGGGCTTATCGGTCTTACTGACAGACTCGTTCCGCTTGGCGTTGAGCAGGTCACTCACGCCATTCATGCCGTTCGCTTGTAGCAGCGCCGTGAGCTGCTCAAACTGCTTGAGCTTCGCTTCACTCTCGCTCGACTTCCGCTTGGAATCGAGCAACGCTTTTACAAGGTCTTCCTCGCTCTTGATGTCTTCCGGTACACCCTCGAACTCCTTGATCCATTCACTAAAATCGACATACTCCTCCTCGTCCGCGTCATCCGCGTCGTCAGGGCTGTCGTCATTTGACGGATCGTCGTCGTCATCCGACGTTTCATCAGGCTCATCGTCAGTGTTCGGTTCGTCATCGTCGTCATTATCCGGCTTATCCGGTTTATCATCCGGCTTACTAAAGGTGAAATCCAGATCGTCGTCGGCGTCAACGTCGAGGTCGGCGTCGTCCAGGTCCAGGTCAATAGCGCCAGGGATAATGTCGAGGTCGTTCACGTCTTTATCCATGTAGAATCCTTTAAGTCGTTGTTAAGCGCGCGGCATTTCTATTTCCGAGCGCGCTCGCAGTTGTCTAAACCGGGCAAGCATCTCATCCAACACTCGCACCCGGCCCCTGCGGTCCATCAGTATCGCCATATCGTCCATCGCGTTTCTGGCTGCTCCACTCATCATGGATGACAGATAAGACTCGCGAGCGTCCAACATGACCTGCTCGATGGCCGCAAATAATTCCTTATCCCGAAAGGCCGATATTATTCGGCCTTCTGATTCGTTCCTTTCGGATCGGTCTTTGCTCCAGGTTTCGTCCACGGTTTTTCCTTGGCATTAGGGTTCATGTCACCCGACTGGTTGTGCTGCGCCATGGTGGTGGCGCCCATATCGGCGAGAGCCTGGGCCTTACGTTCGGCTTCCTGGTCGACCGGCCTCATCTCAACAGTAAACTCGTTCCCGAGCCACTTGAGGAACTGCGGTGACGGAATCACGCCCTTTGCGCCGGTTTCCAGGTCTTCGTACCACACCCGAGGAAATTCGTGGTCGTTGTAGCACAGCGTTCGCTCGAACGTCCTGTCGGTTGTTAGCACGCCACGAGGCATTGACAGCTTGGTCACGATCCGGGCCTTAGTCGGTCCAATACGATACACCATCTTGAGCTGCAATCGTGCCTCTATGAAGTCCACAATCGCATCCTTCTGCTTGTCGGTGACAACAGTGTCTTTGCCAACGATGGTGAAAATGTCACTTACTTTCACTTACCCCTCCTTGAGGTTCACTCGCCGAGGCGAGTTGCATTTGCGTGAGGATGGCCTGCTGTTTCTGTTGGTTTATAGCTGCCTGCCTCTGCTGTTCAATGGTTTGCTCAAGCTCTTCGACGGTAGGCACGTAACCGCTAATGTCTTTGTGCCGCTCCTTGAATAGCCTGACCGTATCTTCAAGTTGATTCCGCATCTTGCGAAGTCCGAACGGACTCTGATAAAGCGGATTCTGTTTCATTTGCTCCAGTAGCAGCAACGCCTCCTGCTTATCGGTGTCCGGGTCTGAATAGCCGGTCAGCGAGGGAATATCAAACTCAACGTCGAGTATGAACTCCATAGCATTTGTAGCATATTGCCGGTTGAGCGCCAGGATCATGTAGGCCACGTCCAGCAATCCCCTGCCGTACGCCTTGTGCGTAGGCATGAAGCGGCGAGCAGCCCCCTGCGCTCGCAATCTGGTTGACGTTGCCTTCTCGTAGGGCTGCGCGTTGTGACCCTGGGCAATGTCTTCTGCGTTCAAGATGGTGCGGAGTCTCGATGAATTGACCTGAACCAATGCGGTGAGATCGGGCATTGTGGTGCGTGGCGGCACTGCCGGTTCGATACCGTCCTTGTCCGTCATATACCATATCGCGCCGAGCTTCCATACCGGCTCGCCCCTGAATACGAGGCCCGCGTTAGCCTTCATAGGCGGGAACGCAGCATAGTTGACCGCATCGATCCACGTATTGTAAACTTCGTTATTGAATCTCGCGAGCGACTTGCCAATATCCACGGAGCACATCTGCTCGATAGTGCCTGGCAGCCTGTTCACCATCATGGGAACGAACGGAAACCGAACGCCCTTGTATGGCGATAGCTTCGACGATAGCACAACTTCGTTGCCGAGGAATACAATCTGCATGATGTCCTCTTCGCCAGCGTCGTTGTACGTTGACAGATAAATCTCTGCCAACAGGATTTTGTCATCCTGGTATCCACAGTCGTAACCGGGACCGCGACTATCCTCAAGCTCGTCGTTGATCGACTCATCATCCCCGGTAGCAGAGTCAGAGCGCAGCTTCTCCCACGTACTCTTAATCAGAGACTCATCCCACCCGAACTCTTTCGCCAGCGCAACAACTTCGTGATAACGCTTGTAGGTAGCGTGGATGCAATAGGCCATGTGGTTGAGACTGTCCACATTCGGTTCGTAGAGAAATTCGTCGGGTGATAGCCACTCGATTTTCGGGCGACCCTTGCGGACTCTACGCCACTCAACACGCGGACCTGGGGTGCCGTTGCCACGCATGTAAGAGCCGAGCTGTTCCATCATACTCGGCTCAACCGGATAGGCTTCGTTCTCCGAATACTCCTCCCAATCGACCTTGACGGTAGAAGGTGAGCGCTGTATTTCTGCGGCAAGCATGTGCTCGCGGTAGCCATCATCCAGGTAGCCACAATCGCGGAGCTGCTGCTCCACTTCTTGCGCTATCCATCGCGCCTGAGCGCTCTCCTTCGGTGTTGGGTCAGACCTGCGCGGCCTGGCGGTTAGCACGTATGGGCGCTCGGCGACCTTGCCAACCACACTCGACACACGAGTATGAATTGCTGGCTGAATCTCATTGACGAATATGGCGGTACGCTGCACCATCGGATCGTCCTTACGCTTTTCCAGCATCTCGTCGCGACCTTCGTAAAACTCGCGATTCTCGACATTGATTGGGCGTAGGTCTTCCTGGCGCTGAAGGGCTTCCTCGTAGATCATCTTGCAGAACTTCTCGGGTTCCTTCTCGAACGTCACGTCGTCAAATGTTATCTGTAGACCTTTTTCTGTGTCAGCCATACGGCTTATAATCCTCCAACTGACCACCCCTCGAATTGCTCGCCGATAACGGGCGCCATCGCCTTCGTTATGTAGCGGATATTGTCAGGATGCTCGTCGTTCTTTTTGTGTACTTCCGGCTTACGCCTGTCTTCCCCACTCGCCGGTGGACGCTTCCACATGTAGTTTTTCATCTGGTGGTGGGTAATCGGACACGTCCGAAAAACTTTCAGTTTCGGACCCGTTACGGGATCGTTCTTAACTATGCGGCGAACTGCGTTCCAACCACTCTCGCGGTCGTTGTCGGCCTCCAGTAGGCGCGGGAAAAATTCGCGAAACGCATCGATCAGTCGGCCCTTGCCGTGTATCTTGGCAGCAGCCCGAGCTGACGGGTCTATCAGCCAGGTGTCAATGTGTCTACCACAACAAAGCACAATGATTTGCTGCGCGACTTCCTCTACATCGCCCTCGAAGTCACCCTCGGCAATAATGTAGAGCTTGCCGTCCGGCGACTCTGCGGCGATGTTGACTCCCGTCGCCTTGTCCAGGTGCGGGTCAATGCAAAGCACCAGCCGCCACGACCTTGGGATCGGGAACGGATCGCACAGGTTGTGCTCGCCGTACTCCTTGTAGACACGGCCCGATAGGAATGTAAAGTGACCGTGGATACGGGCAGCTCTGATTGCCGGATCGAGGCAATTCTCCTCAAGGGTTTCGAGAACTTCGGGGTTAGCGTACGGATTCGAGTAGGAATCCATAAAAAAGCAGGCTGTCTTACCATCCTGCACGGCACGCTCATAAATGCGTGCGTAAAGCCATTGTGAGTAATTGAGCGGCGTGAGCGTGAACAGTATATTCGCCTGTAGCGTAATCTGCCGGGCCAAATTCTCCTCGAATATGTCCTCTGGCGGTTCCTCATCGTGGCGAATGATGTGTCGCTGCGCACCCTGCATGGCCTCGCGGCCCTGCTCGTAGCTCTTGAACTCGATAAACGATCCGTCTTCCAGGTGTAGCACCATATCCTGCGCGCTAAACGCCTTATCCCACGCCCCACCACGGAGGCCGGGCCAGACGGCTGACTTTCCTTCAAAGGTCTGCCAACCCAAATTACAGCTCTTCCTCGGGAGGAGTCGCTTATAGGTGGGTATCAGGATCGACTTGATGGCACCGAAGCTCACGCAGCAATCGCGAGCGAACACCGGCCCAATGTAATTCGGTCGATATGGGTGTACCTTACCGATAGTGTAGGCAATGTCAGCGCAACCACAGTACGTCTTACCGGACTGGTTGCCGCCCAGGAGGGCGCGTAAGTAAGCTGCCGATTGGTGAAAACTGAGCTGCATTGGGTGCGGCTCGTAAAATCGAAACGCCTCTTGTTGGCGCTGTCGAATCTGCTCTTGTCGTATTTGCTCTGGACTAAACAGTGTGCCCGGAACAACCCTCCCCAGGTTTGCCATATTATATTTTTAGCCAGAGGAGTCCTCCCCCAAACTCCCCTCGCTCGATACCTCTTCAAAAGTCGTTTCACGCGGCGATGTCTGCTTGATCGCGTCAGCGTATAGCGTATCAAGCTCTTCCGGCGTGTATTGCGAAATGTCTTTAGCATTGATGTTGATAATCGTGTCGACTCTTAGCGCCTTTAGCGCGTCGTAGAGCTTCTGATTATAGGCCATCTTGGCCTCAAGCAGCTTACGTTCGGCCTCAACTATAGGTGTCTTCTTGGTCTTCGTACCCTCGTTGCGGCCACCGGCCACGTCGATGATCTCGATAGCGGCCCAATCGTCACCATTCATGCGGGCCGTTTCGAGCACGTCAAGCTGGCTGTCACAGTGGCGACGACCGGCCTGAATGTCCAGGTCAAGGCGCTGCAAGTAAATCATGGCCTTGGCCTCAACCTCAGCAGCCGTAGCTGGCGAGAATACCCCGGCCCTGGTGTCGAGAACCTTGTCAAGCCTGCGGTCGGTCCAGCCGAACGCTTCCTTGACGAGTGCTCGCGCCGTATCTTCCGGCATACCCTTGGTTATCAGGTTCCAGTAGCGCTTAAAGCCCTTCTCGTTCTCGTTGAAATTCTGTAGAGCGAATTGTCGTTTACGCTCGATGCTTTGATTATTATTTTTCATTGGAAAAGCGGGAGAGGACGGGATGGGTAAACCCACCCCACCCCCTCGAAGGTGGTTACTCCTCGTACGGACGGTGCAGTACGTGGAAGTCAATGTCGAGCCTGGTTGAATCTGCCGAAGTCGAGTCGGCATCCATCCGTATGGAGTCGGTCAGGATCGTCATAAAGTACAAAGTGTTGAACAGCAGACTGTCGGAGCGGAACTTGAATACGAGAATCTCATCGTCAGTAATCGTTCCGTCAGTGCCGAACGTGTCGGTCTTCAACAGGACCGGCGACGTGGTGCCTTCCCAGGCAGTGTACGCTCTCACGATAATTGAAGTGGAGTCTTCGCACGAATCGCACGGCGTCCAGTCGTTAATCTGCGCGCCAATGTTGATCCACTTATCCTGCGCCACGTCCAATATGTCAGAATAGAACGTATCGATGGACAGCGAATCGGTGTGGTCGACGTTATGTAGGTAAACGCCCATATTCGTGGTCGTAGCGCCGTTCAGCCGTGCTACCTCATACGTAGCCTCTTCGGCGAAAGCGCCGGACGCAACGATCAGGACCGCACAGAAAAGAAAAGTAAACAGATGCTTCATTATATAGCATCCCCCCTCTGAAAAAGTGTTAAATACTCGGTGTCGGAAGATGTGAAATCCTGCCCGTGTTTAGGATCACCCTCACGGCCCTATCGTCCCACAATTCGACCATCCTCATGTCCTTGATGCAGGTAATCTCAAGGTCTTCCGGTAGACCGGCCCCTTTGAGCCAGTCGCGAATTATTGCAACCTGCTTTCCGTACTCATCCATGTTCGGCGTCGCCACGCGCGCGGTCATAATCTTGACGCGCTTGTCGTTCGCGAGCCAGTCCTTGATCCTCGTGACCATAATCGGAACCGGCTTACCGATACCGCCATCGTCACGCCACCCGTGATACTCGGCCAGGGTGCCGTCCAGGTCTACGCCGATCCATGCCCTGTCATCGTCCTCGACATATTCCCATATTGCCATGTCAGGTATTTCTTGACTCATGCTATTCTCCTAAAACGTGTTCGACGATACGCCGGTGAAGTGTCATAGCCACAGCCGACCGCAGCTCATACAACTGCCCGCATCTCGGGCAGTAGTATTGATAGACGGGACCGATCGGCATAAGAAACGGCTTGTTGCAGTTGTCACAGAAAACGATGTCTGATGGCGTCTTCGGTGCTAACGGCCTGCCGTCAGCCTTCAGTATTTTCGACATCAGCATCCTCCGGTGTACCGTCGGCAACCATTTCGAACCGGTTCATAATGTCGACAGCTACGTCGAAATACAGATCGATCGAGTTTAGCACAGATTGGAGTATCTCGGGATTGTTACCGCATCTCTCGTGGGCCTCTTTGGTCGCCTGGTTCCGATCTACACGGCCAGACTCGACGTCAAACGCAACCAGGAGGCCACAGTAAAACTCGTGCCCCTCGGCGGGGTCGCCCTTCTCATCAAGGAGATTTGCGATCTGACGGCAAATCAGGTTGGTAATAAACAGTTTGGTTAATTCACTCATAGTGCTAATGCGTGCTAAGTGCTATTACGGTTCGCGGTTTCTCAGGCGGGCAGTCCGGGTATCCGGGCATGAACAGCGTGAAAAACAGCCAGTACAAAAGTGTGAACAGTGAAACTCTCATTATATTAGCATTGGGCGCGCCGGGACTGGTGCAGCGCTAAGTCACCAGCCGGTCACGCCCGCCTTCTTGGTAAAATTGTTGTGGAGCACTTATCGTGCCCCACTGGACGGCCTGCGTGGCCGCCCCACTTCTTTAAGCATATCTGTAGTTATCCCACCAGCCGTCGTCGTCATCGTCATCGTCATCATCGTCCTGGCTGAATATCCAATCGAGAATCAACGAGAAGAGGACTATAAGCCCCGCCACGACGCCAAGGGTGAGGAATGTGTCTGTTAGCATAGGTACACCCGCTCGTGCTCAGGCTCACTCGGAACGCGGCGAAACGATGTCGTGACAACGCAACTCATGCTGAGGATATACTCGGAGTGGCAGTGTGGACACTCCCATACTTTCGGGTAGCCCTCGCTCTTGAAGTCCGCATCACCCACGACCGGCTGGTCCCGGCCATCAGATGTATTGATGAACTCCATATAGCATGTAGTATCCGTCGATGGCTGATCGTCCACGTCATGTCCGCAGTGCGGACAAAACGTGATGGCTCGTGCTGCTAAAAACATAGTGTGCTAAATCGTGCTTGTAGATTCGTGTGCCATGTTGGCATGGTTGGTTTGTGTGGCCAAATTCTCAAAATTCCCAGGGGCGGGAGGTACTATATATGCGTGCGCCCCCCCGTCACTTTTTCTCCCCGTCCCGGCCTATACAAGAACGTGCGCGTTCCCCTTAGCATCGTGCTAAGCCGTGCTAAGCTGGCACGTAGCGTGCTATCATAGAACGTGCGCGATGATCGCGCGTGCGTGCGGTACGTTATAGCATAGCCCTGCTGTAGTGCCTGTCTATTAAACGCTGCAATGCCTTAGCACACGCGTGAGCAGGTAACTTAATGATACGTCGTAGGTTATGGGGAAGACATAGCGTTGGATCGGTACGCCATACGGGCATTTCGATGCGAATGTCAAGACCGCATGCCGTGCTATTGGCAGCCGTTTCATCGATAGGCAAACCGTTGCTATCCATAGGATTAGCACGGTCGTAATATATCCATCGCTGCGCCCATGTCGGCAGGTTTTTGTAGTCGCATGCTACCGTCTGGCCGTCTGCGTTGGTATACTGATAAAAGCCCCTGCCGATGTATCGGCAATAGCTGCGTTGCATTGTATTTGCCATAGTGCTAAGCCGTGCTAAGCGTGCTAACAGTGGTTAAAACAGAATTGCGAGATATTGGCAAGGTCTGAGGGGTGGAAGAGTCTATAAGCCCCTATCTCAGGCCGCATCGCACACAAGCTATTGTGTGATATAGCGTTGTGCGATTATCGTCGCAATTTCGGTGCTAAGTGGTGGTGGCTTTGAAAAAACATTCACAGAATAAGAATGTGTGAATTTAGAGGCTTTGGACCTGTTGGGGTCTTAACCTTGCCCGCATTTTTTCAAGATTCGCCTGAATAATTGACCGATGCGTTCCGAGCATGCCCGCAATATCGCGCTGGCTGTAGCCACCTACCATAAGCGTGGCAATATCTCGCTCGGTTGCTGTCAAGCCCTTGTCGATCATAATAGCCGTTAGTCCCGGTACGCTATTCAATACCCGTGCGATTGTCTGTTGCGTTGTCTTTTTCATGCTATTAGCATAGCACGGAAAGCCCTGTCTGTCTGCCACTTATTCGCTTTTCGCAATCTTTTTTTACTTTTCTATCACTTTTTCCTTGACAAGTGGTTCAGCTATGTGTATCTTGGCCGATAGAATGAACAAAGTAAACACACAATCAAAGGAACATTCCAAAGGAATAAGCACTATGAAAACGCAGTACACAGTCGACAATCTAAGCGCGCTAAGCGTTAACGGTCGCGATGGATTGCGCAAGCTCGGTCAAACGCTGGCAGGTATGGGCGTTTTGACTCAGGAACATACGGGTGACACCGCGAAAAGCGTGTCCGTATGGTGCCGCGACGCCCGCAAAGGCGACGTGGTAGCGGCAATCATACTGGCGGTCGAATCGGTCGACCGACCGGACCTATTACCGCCCGTGCCGACGCTACCCGTGCCGGACGAACAGACCAAAAAGCAGGCCGCACGCGATGCCTTTGAGGAAACGCTAAAAGACAATCCGTTGTTGCCCCAAACCAAGGACGAACCCATGACGGACGAACCGACAAAAACCGTGTCCGATGACGGCCCCGAGCCGACGCCCGAGCCGATGCCGGAGCCGACGCCCGAGCCGATGCCGGACGCTACAGGCCGCGAAAAAGCCATTGCCGATCTAATTGGCATACTGGCTGAACCGCCTGTCAACCGTGCCGAGATCGCGGATATTGTGACCGCCACAATCCGTGAAAAGCTGGCCGAGATTGCGCCCGTGCGTATTCAAGTCGATACGCCGACTTTCAGCTTTCGGACTACCCGACAGCACTACCTTTTTGAGCTAATTCTAACCGTGCTAAGCTGCGACGTTCCCGTATGGCTTGTCGGCCCCGCCGGGTCCGGTAAGTCACACGTTGGTATGGCGTGTGCTCGCGCCTTGTTTGGCGATGATGACCACTTTTACCCGAAGTCCTGCGGTCCCGAAATGGCTGAGTATAGCTTGCTCGGTTACAATGCGGCGGGTGGCGAGTATATCCCCGGCATCATTCGCGAACCTTTCGAAAATGGTGGCCTGACAATGTTAGATGAGATTGAACGCAGCAATCCTGCCGTGCTAACCGTGCTAAATTCGGCCCTTGCCAATGGTCATTGTAGCTTTCCTGACAAGGTAGCGCGCCGATCTGAAAAATGGCGAGTCATCGCGGCAGGCAATACATGGGGCTTAGGGGCCGATGCACAATACACAAGTGCTACCCGTATCGATGCGGCCACAATCGACCGCTTTGCGTTCATTGAAATGCCGTATGACGAGGGGCTTGAGGCATCGATCATCGGCACGAACACCGTTAAATCACCCAAGGGGCCGAAGATCGAACGTGACAACAACGGAAAGGCCGTGCCGACGTGTGATTTAGCATATTGGGCCGACCGAGTACGACGCATCCGTGCGGCGGTCACAAAAACGGGCGTGCAGCTTATCGTATCGCCCCGAGCAACGATTAATGGTGCCAAGTTAACGCAAGCGGGCATACCCGTTGCAACCGTCGAAAAAATGCTCATCTGGCGTGGCGTCGATGCCCCGACAAAAGCCAAAATTGAAAGCGCGATGTAACAATGAAAACGAACAATTACAACGGTACAACGATTATGCCCGTGAACCATATCCACTTCGACAGCCCCTCGGAAATAGTCGAACAGGCAAAGGCCGGTGGTCTGGCCGAGATCGCCTCTGAGAAACAAGGCGGCGGGCGTCGCCGGACCAAATTCTATGAATTTCCCGATTGGGAACACGTCGAAAATGCACACGCTTGTGGCTGGCCGAAAGGCTTAGAGCAAGTGACCAAAATGGCCGCGACGCTAAATGTCACGTCACAATGCGACAACAAGGCGCAAATCGTATCTTCGCCTGTAGGGTACGCCCCGAACATTCCCGCATACCTGCAAGGCAGACCTGACGCAATGTTCGCCTATCACGATCAGCCCGACCGACAGATTGTTAAAATCTTGGTGAACGTAGCGGTGTCTTGCGGCGTTTCTCGCGATGTTATCACCCGACGTGGGGCGACGGTGTTAGCACTCAATAACGCTTTCGAATCTTCCGGCATGAACACCGAGATAACGCTCGTGTGGTCATCGGTCGGCAGGGGTGACAGCAACAACAAATTCGTCGTCACCACCATCGCGAAACGCTCCGGCGAATACATCGAACCCGACCGCTTGGCGTTCCTGTTAGCATGCCCCGACTTTGTGCGGCGCGTTATCTTCGGTGCACTCTCGCACGAACCCGACTTTATCACTCTAAACTTCGGCTTTTATCGCGGCGGCGGGTATGGCCGCCCCTGTCCCGCTCCGCAAGATATGCAAGATGAGGCAGACATTTACCTGCCCGATCTACACTACGACCGATGCCCGTTTGACAGCGCGGAAAAGGCTTTCGAATGGACTACCAACGAACTCAAAAAGCAGGGTGTGCGGCTTTCATAGCCGCCCCCTATAGCATAAGGAATAAGTACCATGAGAGATCACAAAACGAACACGTACATCGACAACAAGGGCAACATCATTGAAGGCCCGGAGCCTGAACAGCCGAGAATGGCAGACCTGCCCCCCGGTTTTAGCACGGACGACGACGACCATAACGGCCCATCGTTCACCAGTATCGACCTCGACAATCCGTCCTTTACCGAAGATGACGCAAACGGCAGGAAGACGCACGTCTTCGCCAAATCTGGCGGCGCGGATATTGTGGAACAAATGCTAAAGGCGGCGCGACGCTATGGCCTGAAATTCCAAATGTATTTCATCGGCATGGGTGGCGAGGACGCAAAGGAATACACCGTAGCCGCCCCGACCGCTACGCTTGCGCTGATGCAATTCGCCGACTTCGTGGACATCGCCGAGTATATCAAGGTTGAAGGCGTCGTACCCTATCAGGGACCGTACACGCCCACAATGACACGAATGATCGAACATCTTAACGACGCTATTTAAGGAGTAAGTAAAATGGCAACATTTCGCGGAACAGTAACGGGCAGGCGCAGTGCTTCGCGCGTCGGATATGCCCAGGATGGCCTCGTGGTGACGGCGAACACGCAAAAGGCCGGTGTGCGGGTAATGTGTGTTCAGGCCAGAGACACCAAGGAGAACATTTTCTTGATCGAGATGACATGCGGGGAGAATGTCAACAGCCTTGACGGCCCCGTGACGCTGCTAAGGATTCGCGAAGCTGACATTGTGGCGTTGTTGTCGGACGAGCAGACCTTGACGCTTCATATTACCGCGTCCACATGTGGCAGCCACTACCGACTCAAGGAGTAAACGCGATGGCCTTTGAATTATCATCTTCAAGAGACTTGAGCACCGTAAATGATCGGCTGTGGCTCTGTGAGCCATGCCGTTGGTGGACGGTGCGGCACCCGAACACGCCCGCCCTAAATTGCCCGAAATGTGGGCGTCCTTTGCAGGCCGTCACGCTGGCAGAACAACAACAGATATTATATGGAAGGGGATAAGTGATATGAAGCTGATGACAAAAGAACTGGCCGCTAAGATTCCCGCGTTGTACGCGCAGGAACACGCGAAAGACAAAACCGTACATGCTAAATTCTTCGATCCATACGGATCGTGGACATGGTATGTGACCGAATACGACGGCGAGGACATCTGTTTCGGCTACGTTGACGGCCATTGTGGCGAGTGGGGTTACTTTAGCATCGCGGAACTTGAGTCGATCAGGTTCATGGGCCAGCCCCGCATCGAACGCGACCTGCATTTTAGCGCGAAGCCGATGAGCGAAGTCCGCAACACCGAAACGATGAGGGCAGCACAATGA
>Ga0272443_10003025_pt1 | contig 20449 bp, 18 predicted proteins | sample SSMAcet12_FD_193581 | JGI IMG/M metagenome (GOLD analysis project Ga0272443, IMG submission 193581) | Marine sediment archaeal communities from Little Sippewissett salt marsh, Falmouth, MA, United States - SSM-Acet-12 | ecosystem: Environmental > Aquatic > Marine > Wetlands > Sediment ... | reverse complement strand
TTAATCAGCCAAAGCTGTTCCGTTAGTTTAAAAACTTCAGTTCAAAAAACTACCGAACGAAAACTACAGGTGAAATCACACGATAAATTTCTGAGAAAGTACCATCATTTAAGAAATTACCAGGTATTTAAAGCGGAGGTAAAAAAACAAACCACACCGCTTATCCTTTCTTACCATTACCTGGTTTTTCAGAATTATTTCTTTACTCATCCTGACAAAGATCCTTTGATCTTATAATTACACTTTCTGTAAATACTATAGAAAGAAACGGAGTTATATGCTAACTCCTGAAATAGTTATGTGTCAAATCAATTTCGAAAAAAATAAATTTTAATAAACATTTAAAAACAATTAAAATGCAAAACAAAGGTGCAATTTTAACATTTGCGATTCTGTTGGCAGCTGTTTGTTTCTACCAGTTAACATTTACCTGGAAAGCGAAACAAGTTGAAAAGGAAGCCGTGGAATACGCACAGGGAAATCCTGACCTGGAATATTTTTACCTTGATTCAATCTCGGGCGAAGAGGTCTACAACTTTTTAGGTCTGAAACAATTTACCTACAAAGACGTTAAGGAACTGGAAATGAACCTTGGTCTTGACCTGAAAGGTGGTATGAACGTTACACTGGAAGTATCGGTAAAAGACATTATTCGTGCCATGTCGAACTACAGTACCGATTCAACTTTTAATGCGGCAATTGTAAGAGCTGAAGAGTTACAGGAAAACAGTCAGGCCGATTTTGTAACACTTTTTGGTCAGGCATTTGAAGAGATCGATCCAAATGCAAAACTGGCTTCAATATTTAATACACTTGAGTTGCGGGATCAGGTTACTTTTAACTCGTCTAATGCCGATGTTTTACGAGTGATAAGGGAGCAAGCTGATGCGGCTATTGACAACTCGTTTAACATTCTTCGTACACGAATCGACCGTTTTGGTGTAGCACAGCCAAACATACAGCAACTGCAAACAAGGGGGCGTATTCTGGTTGAATTACCTGGTGTAAAAGATCAGAACAGGGTACGTAACCTGTTGCAGGGAACAGCAATGCTGGAGTTCTGGGAAACCTACGAGAATCAGGAAGCTTATTCATATATGCTTCAGGCCAACGAAAAAATTAAGGAGATGGAGACCCCTACCGTTGAAACAACAGAAGAAACTCCTGCTGAAACTGAAGTTGCTGAAACCGCAGCAGCAGATACTACCAGTGAAGAGAGTTCATTGCTATCAGAGCTTGAAGCCGGTGCAGATTCCGATTCTACTTCAGCTGTTGATAATCTGGCCGATTTTCAAAAAGATTTTCCATTGTTTGCAGTTTTGAATCCAAGTACTGATCAGTCTGGCCAGCTTTATCCAGGGCCAATAGTCGGGATGTCTCATTTTAAAGATACATCGAAGGTTAATTCGTATTTAAATCATCCTCAGGTTAGAAATATCTTTCCAAGGAATATGACATTCCGCTGGACTGCAAAACCTTTTGACGATGCAGGAAACTATTTCCGTTTAATTGCATTAAAAGTTACCACCCGCGACGGACAGGCTCCACTTACCGGAGATGTAATAACCGATGCCCGTCAGGATTTTGACCAGTTTGGTTCAAATCCGGAAGTATCGATGCAGATGGACAGCGAAGGCTCAAAAGTATGGCAGCGTATGACCAAAGAAAATGTTGGTAAATCCATTGCCATTGTTTTAGACGGATATGTTCGTTCATTCCCAAATGTTTCAGGTGAGATTCCCGGCGGACGTTCAAGCATTACAGGTTTGGAAAGTATTGAGGAAGCAAAAGACCTTGCAAACATCCTTAAATCTGGTAAAATGCCGGCTCCTGCACATATTATTCAGGAAGCCATTGTTGGACCTTCACTTGGGCAGGAAGCAATTAACAGTGGTTTACTCTCATTCCTTATTGCGTTTGTTTTGATTCTGATGTATATGTTGTTTTTCTATAGTAAAAATGCAGGTTTGGTAGCCAATATTGCTCTGATTGCCAACATGTTCTTTATTGTAGGAATTCTGGCTTCACTGGGAGCTGTTTTAACATTGCCCGGTATTGCAGGTATTGTGCTAACAATCGGTATGTCGGTTGATGCAAACGTGCTTATTTATGAACGTGTTCAGGAAGAACTGCGTGCCGGAAAAGGAATTAAACTGGCCATTTCCGATGGTTACAAAAATGCCTATTCTGCTATTATCGATGGTCAGGTAACTACCCTGCTAACAGGTGTTGTGCTCTACCTGTTTGGATCTGGTCCGATTAAAGGTTTTGCTACTACTCTTATCATAGGTATTCTTACCTCACTGTTCTCGGCTATTTTCTTAACCCGACTTATTTTTGAGTGGAAACTGAAAAAAGATACAAAGATCCTTTTCAGTTCAAGAGCAACAGAGAACTGGCTGCGTTCTACAGCTGTTAAGTTCCTTGAAAAAAGAAAAACATTTTATGTTGTATCGGCAGCATTTATTCTACTTTCAATCGGTTCATTCTTTGTTCGTGGCTTAAACTATGGTATCGACTTTAAAGGAGGTCGCACATATGTGGTGCGTTTTGATCAGGATGTGAAAGTGGCTGATGTTCAAAATGCTTTGACAAATGTTTTCGATGAAGCTCCTGAAGTAAAAATTTTCGGGAGCGATAATCAGGTAAAAATCACCACTGATTATAAAATTGATGATACCAGTGAAACCATTGATAATGAAGTGGAAGAGATGTTGATGAAAGGATTACAAGCTGCCAATTTTATTGATGACAGTGTAACGCTGGAGCAGTTTACCGAAGATTATCAACTGGAATCGCAAAAAGTAGGGCCAACAATTTCTGATGATATCAAGAAGAGTTCGGCAATTGCTATTGGGTTCTCACTTGTAATTATCTTTCTGTATATCCTGGTTCGGTTCCGAAACTGGCAATACGGTTTGGGAGCAGTAGCAGCTCTTGCCCACGACTCGCTAATCGTACTGGGTATATTCTCGTTGTTGTATGGATTTCTGCCATTCTCGCTGGAAATTGACCAGGCATTTATCGCAGCTATTCTTACCGTACTGGGGTACTCAATTAACGATACAGTGGTTGTATTCGACCGTATTCGTGAATACCTTCATTTGTATCCGAAACGTAACCGCGTCGATAATGTGGATCGTGCATTAAACAGCACCCTGCGCCGTACATTTAGTACTTCGCTTTCTACATTTGTGGTATTGCTGGCTATCTTCCTGTTTGGAGGCGCAACCATTCGCGGATTTGTATTTGCACTGTTGGTAGGGGTACTGGTTGGTACTTACTCATCACTTTTCATTGCAACTCCAATTGCGTTTGACTCGCAAAAGCGTGTTGCAAAAGTTATTGCAAAACGTAAAAAATAAAAGAAGCTGGAAGCTCGAAGCCGGAAGTAGTTTAATCTTCCGGCTTCCGACTTTCAACTCCTTCAAAACAATCTTCTTACTTCCGACTTCCGACTTACAACTTTTTATATATTTGTGATCTAAATCAATTGGCAATGTTGTACATATTATTTATAAGTGGTGGAGAAATAGTTTTGGTAATGCTGCTGGCTCTCTTGTTTTTTGGGTCAAAAGCTATTCCTGATATTGCCAAAACACTGGGAAAAGGCATGCGTGAATTTAAAAAAGCTACTAACGAAATTAAGCGCGAAATCAATAGCCATACTTCCGATATAAAAAAAGATATTGATGATGTCTCGTCATCAGTAAACAAAGAAACCAAAGAAATAAAAGACGGAATTACAAATCAGTTCGACGATTTTGAAGATTAACAGTCACCTGTAAAACAATATTATTTGATGATTGCACTCTATATATTGGCGTTGTTGGCTTGTTTTGTTTTCCTGGCACGGGTTGTCGATCTTTTTTTTATTTCTTCCCTCGATAAAATTTCAAAAGATTTACGATTATCAAGCGACGCTGCCGGAGCTACATTAATGGCAGTGGGTTCAAGTGCCCCGGAACTTTTTGTGGCGCTTTTTGCCGTATTAAAACCCGGGGAACACCAAATAATAGGAATTGGCAGTATAGTTGGAAGTGCAATTTTTAATTTGCTGGTTATCGTTGGGGCCGCAGCTTTGGTCCGTAAAGCTACTTTGATTAAACAACCGGTAATTCGGGATCTTATATTTTATGGCTCATCTGTAGCACTTCTTGTATATTTTATTTGGGATGGGAAATTAACGATGGTTGAAGCTATAATTTTCCTTGTCGTTTATGTGATATACGTTTTTGCTGTAATTTACTGGAAGAAATGGTTTCCATATCATGATCGCGTTTTTAAAAGTGAGGAAGAACCTGAATGTGATAATAAAGGAATCATAGGGATGTTTGATAAAATGTTGTGTGTCATTTTTCCAAATCCGAGAAGATACTACCTTGTTTTCTTTTTCTCCATTCTTATCATTGCCGGATTAAGTTGGATTCTGGTTGAACTTGCTGTCGTAATTTCAGAAGACCTGGGCATTCCGGAAGCAATTATTGCATTAACAGTGCTTGCAATCGGAACTTCAATTCCTGACTTGTTTTCTTCGCTGATTGTCGCACGGCAGGGAAGGGGAGAAATGGCAGTTAGTAATGCTATCGGATCTAATATTTTTGATATTTTAGTTGGACTGGGATTGCCTTTCATTATTGTAATGTCTATATCTGGCGGGGTAATAGATGCGGGCGGAGATTTAATGAGCTCAACACTTGTTCTATCGGGTTCAGTTGTTTTATTAATCATACTTTTGGTTACATTACGATGGAAGGTGGGTAAGTTTGCCGGGATTGTTTTACTGGCAGCATACATTTTTTATGTAACCTATGAAATAATAAAACTTTAATCTACTGGTTACTGTTAAATAAACAGGATAAATTATTGCAGCCAGTATAATTAGTGCCTGCAAGAGAACTGCCTTTTTTCAAGTCTTTGATAAGAAAGCGTCAAAGACAAGGCTTTCGATGTTTTTGAATATAAGGAGTTTACTTTCGTAAATAACTGATTCAAAAACGAGAATAACGCAGTATTTGGCGTTTTCTTGCAAAGACTGATTATAAACTCATGAGTAATTCTTACGAGCAAGGAGTTACGGTTTTATCTGAATGTATATCATATCTTGTGTCTGAATATCTAAAAGACTGTAATGATTAAAGCGGAAAACATAAAAAAATCTTTTGGTAACCTTAAAGTATTAAAAGGCATTAACCTTGAAGTTCCAAAAAGTAAAATTTACTCTATAGTAGGTGCCAGTGGTGCGGGTAAAACCACACTTTTGCAAATTCTCGGAACATTAAGTAAACCTGACAGTGGCAAGATCTATTTCTTTGATAAAGATATCTCAGGGTTTTCCGATAAGAAAATAGCCTTTTTCCGTAATCAGGAAATAGGTTTTGTTTTTCAGTTTCATCATTTGTTGCCTGAGTTTACTGCACTTGAAAATGTTTGTATTCCTGCATTCATAGCAAAAACATCGAAGGCTGAGGCAGAGAAAAAGGCTTTGAATTTGTTGGAGTATCTAGGTTTAAAAGAACGAATAGGCCATAAGCCTTCTGAATTGTCAGGCGGAGAAAAACAGCGTGTTGCTGTGGCACGTGCATTGGTTAATAGCCCTTCTGTTGTAATGGCTGACGAACCTTCAGGAAACCTCGATTCTGCCAATCGCGATGAGTTGCATGAATTGCTTTTCAGATTGCGGGATGATTTTGGTCAAACCTTCCTGATTGTAACCCATGACGATCATTTTGCGGAACGTTCCGATAAAATTATTCACATTAAAGACGGAGTAATTGAGTAACATGCAGGATGACTCTATTAATCTGAAAAATTTTCTTGACGAAAAAGTTGAAGAATATAACAAACCGGAATTCATTGAAACTGATCCCATACAAGTTCCCAATCTGTTTCTCTTAAAAGAAAATATTGAGATTGCAGGGTTCTTAACTGCCACTATTTCCTGGGGAAACCGGAATGCCATCATAAAAAATGCTATGCATATAATGGCCATGATGGATAACCAGCCTTTTGATTTTATAGTTCATGCATCAGATCAGGAAATTAATTTGCTTAAGAAATTTGTACATCGAACGTTTAATGGAGAAGATTGTATCTATTTCATTTATTCGTTACGGAATATTTATAATAATTATAATGGATTGCAAGCTGTTTTTGAAGAAGGATTTCAGCAGAATCGAAGGGTAAAATCTGCCTTGATTCATTTTTACAAGGTATTTTTTGAATTGGAAGGTGAACGCACCAGGAAACATATTTCAAATGTGGGGAAAGGAGCGTCGGCCAAAAGACTAAATATGTTCCTTCGATGGATGGTTCGGAGCGATAAAAATAATGTGGATTTTGGAATCTGGAAAGGTATACCTGTTTCTGAACTTATGTTGCCCCTTGATGTACACACCGGGAATGTGGGTAGAAAGCTGGGTCTTCTGCAACGTAAATCAAATGACTGGAAAGCCGTAGAAGAAATTACCAAAACTCTCCGTAAATTTGATCCCAAAGATCCGGTAAAATACGATTTTGCACTTTTTGGATTAGGTGTTTTTGAGAAATTCTAAACTTTGCAACTCTGCGTCTTAGCGGTAAAGACTATGAGTAAAAATAATTATTTCAGATTTAAACAATTTACTGTTTGTCAGGAAAAATCAGCCATGAAAGTTGGTACAGATGGTATTCTTCTTGGAGCCTGGACAGGGATTGAAGACTGTAAACAAATTCTTGATGTTGGAACAGGAACAGGGCTGATTGCCTTAATGCTTGCACAACGTTCAGATGCACAAATTACGGCCATCGAGATTGAGCAAAATGCAGCATCAGAGGCAAAACAAAACATAGGTAGTTCTCCGTGGAAAAACAGAATTAACGTACAAAACATTTCTTTTCAGGAATATGCAGCATCCAATCAATCAAGATTTGATTTAATCGTTTCGAATCCTCCTTTTTTCAGTAATTCTTTAAAGGCAAAAAATAAGCAAAGAAGATTAGCCCGGCATAGTGATTCATTACCATTGCCCGAATTGATATATTGTTCTGAAAAACTTCTGAAAAAGGATGGTCGTTTAGCGGTAATACTTCCCGTAAAACCTTCCACTGAATTAATCAAACTTGCCGGGAGTAATCAGCTTTATTTACATCAACTGACAAAAGTTTACCCCAATACAGAAAAACCTCACAACAGGTTTCTAATGGAATTCTCAAAAGAAAAATGTACCACCAGAACATCTGATTTATACATAGAAAATTTATCTCCAAAAGAGTATTCTGAACAATATAAAAATCTTTTAAAAGATTTTTATTTGCTATTTTGAAAGAACAAGAAAACTAAATTGGGCCGCAATTTCAGGGTAAAAAAATCGGTTGACATAAAAGACAACCGACTTGAACATTGTTTGTTGTAATATACTACACTAGAAACAAAAATGGATTAAAAACTTTATCCATTCTTTTTGAAAAAGATTTTATTGCTTTTTTATCTATTCTGGACATGCTTTCTTCAACTTTTGCTACTTTTTTTATGATCATTTTTTCAAATAAGTTCATTTTGTTAAAATTAAACTCACCTCCAAAACAACCTGATGCTTTTGCTTTTATGTGTAGTTCTTCAGGAAAAGCATCCTGCAACTGTTTTTGTGCTGTTTCTCCTTCTTCCATGCAACATATAAACAATCCTAACTCTTTAAATTTTAATGTTTCAAGGTTCTTGTTACAGAATACTTTTACTCTTTTTTGTATTTGTCCGGCATGAATAGATCCCCCGATAATTACTCTTTCGTAAGCTTTTATATCAGGATTTGGTTCTTGCTTCAGATTAATTAATTGAACATCTTCACCAAGGAAGTTTTTTAATTCAATGGCTGTTTTTTCTGTACAACCGTGTGTAGTGCAATAGGCGATTAAAGTTTTCATTTGATTAATTGTTTTCGTGGCTTTGTTTCGTGATAAAAATAAATAATCCGGTTTAGAAATTTTCAATCCAAAATTACGGTGAAACAGTAAACAATAGTGTTAAAAATCGGTTAATTCTCTATAATTATCGGTTAAATAAAACACTAAAAGGTATTTATTGTTTTAAACCGTATATTTTTGCACCAATTTTTAAATTATTCACCATGACAATGAATATGAAAGCAGAAGTCAGGATTGATACAAATTATTACAAGGTAGTTGGAATAAGAAGTTTAACAGAGCATACATTTGTGCTTACTTTACCCAAAAGCCGGTTTAGTTTTGTTGCCGGTCAACACATCTCTTTATCAATTCTGGGTGATTACCAAAGCCGTGAATATTCCATCTACAGTGCCGAGGATGGTGAAAACCTGGAAGTGCTGGTAAAGGAAGTAGATGGAGGATATTTTTCTCCAAAACTTAAACATTTAAAGGTTGGCGATATGGTTGAGGTCCACGGACCATTTGGTAAATTTGGTTTGGATAAGAAAAATAAGGAAAATCACAAACATGTATTTATTGCCAGCGGTACAGGAATTGCTCCTTTTCATAGTATTATAAAAAGTTACCCGGAACTGGATTATGAAGTAGTTTTGGGTGTAAGATACGCCAATGAAGCATATGAAAGAGAGGATTATGATTCAGAAAGATTTACGCTGTGTACTTCACGTGACCGCAGTGGTGATTTTTATGGACGTTTAACAGAATATCTGAAAAAAGCTAAGTTTGAAAAAAATACCAGCTTTTACCTCTGTGGTAACAGCGATATGATTTTTGATGCAATGGAAATTTTGCAGAACAAAGGTTTTGGTCGCGAAAATGTAAATGTTGAAGTGTATTTTTAAGAAATAGACTGGTGTTGTAAAGTAATTCCCCGAGTGAATCTTTAACGAAGGTGTGAAAAACCATTACTTTGAATCTATTTTTTCTCCAAAAGCCAAATCGCCGGCATCACCCAAACCCGGAACAATATAAGACTTTGGAGTCATTTCAGGATCGATGGCTCCTAACCATAAAGTTACATTGTTTTCCACAATATGTTTTTTCACATAATCAACACCTTCCTGGCTGGCAATAATGGCCACCAGATGCACATGAGATGGTGTTCCTTTGGAAAACAAAGCTTTATAGCCAATTTCCATAGATTTACCTGAGGCCAGCATGGGATCGGAAAGTATAACTACTTTATTGTTAAGGGCTGGGGATGCCATATACTCAAATTCTATTTCAAATTTTCCTTCTTCGGTGTATTTTCTAAATGCGGAAATAAAGCAGTTTTCAGCTCTGTCGAAAATGCGTAAAAGACCATTGTGCATGGCCAGCCCTGCCCGCAGAATAGTGGCCAGAACCGGTTGTTGTTTTAACTTTGGGACTTCAGCTATACCCAGCGGAGTTTGAACATCGTTGATTTCAAAATTCATTTCTTTACTAATCTCGTAAGCAAATAGTTCTCCTAAACGATTTAAATTATCCCGAAAACGAAGTGGATCAGTTTGAATTGAAATATCTCTTATTTCTGCAAGGTACTGGTCTAAAATAGAGTGGTTATTTCCTAAGATTTTTATCTCCATAGTTTAATTGTTAAGTGAAAAACAAATCGCCATCGCCATCCTGAAATTTTAACTTTTTAACGTTTTTTATATCAAAAGTGCTGTAGATTTTCTGACCGTATTTCTTTACATACAAAAATGGGAATTTTCTTTGAAGCAGACGATTTGCTACTTCTTTTTTATATATGGTTACTGTTTCAACATTGTTTTGTACGCAGTAATTTCTTATATAATCTGTAACTTCACTTACACATTCATTGGGTAAACTGAAATACAAAGTTTTTAAATGTCCTTCCCGAAGCGAAAAGATAAAAAATCCTATGAATACAGTTTTCTTAAATATTTTTATGGTTTGATAACAGAATGATTTAGAATAAGATGAAAAAGGGTATTTTTTGTGATGCGAATTATCAACCCGGGAAATCCATGGATAGTTAAAAATCCATTTTAGTTCCTCTTTACCACGATCAAAAATTCCCCGTGAATTATTTATTTGAATCGCCTTATAACACGCTTCATCCGGAAATTCAACACTTTCAAATATAAATTCAGAAGGTTTCAGCGGTCTAAAAAAACTGATTCGAATGAATGAAGTTATGTTGATTAAAACATCAACCACGGAATAGAAGGTTTTTAGAAAAGCATTTCTATTTGAGGATTTTACTAATTTTCTTGTTTTCGGAAAAAGATAGCCCTTTATGCCTTCAAACTTATGAATAGGTTTAAACCAACCGGTTTTTAGATACAGATTTTCTGAATCGGGAGCGTAATTGGTAAACATTAATTTTTTATTCCAATCTGAATAGGCTTCTTTTAAAAGCTGCTCAGAATATCCTTTTCTCCTAAACTGCGGATGAACCCAGTTTCCGCTGCACCAGGCAAACCTGGTTACCTCATCACCGCAGTTAACTTTGTCAGCAAACAAGCTTCTAAACGCAACCAACTGATTTTTAAAAAAACCGAGATACAGAACACTATCATTTGGTTTTGCATTTGGATTATTTAGATAAGATTTTGCCCGCACAGGAGTGATAGGAATAATTTCAAACTCCCCGAACTTGGCGCTGTTCACAAAATCTTCCAGTTCACCTAGTCGTATTTTTATTATATTTAATTTCAATGTTTTACCGTTGATTTACCTATGATATTTCGAAATTTGAAATACAAAAACTCACCTTTTAAATTTCGCTCAAAATCACCTGGTTGTTCCAGCGGATATCTTTGCAGATGTGAAGTAACTTCATCGTATTTGAGTCCGGCTGTGCCAAATGTAAGGTCACATACATTTTCACTTTTTAGGGTTTTAATCAGGTTTTTGTTAACACCGCAGTCGGTAAATGGAAAAGCAAAAGCTTTAATTTTCGGATTAATATTTTCTATTAACCATTTCATACTTTTTTTGATGTATTTGAATTGTTTTTTTTCGGAGATCAGCCAAAACTCAGGATGTTTATGACTATGAGCTCCAACTGAGAATCCTTTGTTATACAGGTCTTTAATCTGTTGTGTAGTTAAGTAGGGTTTTTGAGTATGAAGAAAAGAGTAAAAATCAAGGTTCAACATTTCAGCTGCTTCATCCAGAATTTCTCTTTTAGAAAACTCAGTGTTAAGAATATTTTTTCGGTATAATCCATTTTCCTGAAGAAAACTTTCGGCCTGAAAACATGGATTTTGAATTAATTCATTTAAAATTAAACTTGCTTTATATCGGTGGAAAAGTGCCTTGTTGTCCACAAAACCACTGTTAATAAAGAATGTAGCCGGAATCCCTTTTTTCAGAAGAATAGGTACTATAATTTCTGCGCATTCCTTCAATCCATCGTCGAAACTCAAATGAAAGATTTTTTCCTTTGTTTGCGAATTATTATAAAGATATTCTAAGGAAACCGGTTTGAAGTATTTTAGAAAAAAGTCAAGTTCCTGTTCAAACTGTCGCACATTCCGATAAGTATAATTTAAAATATGTGGAAGTTGCTCATCACTGACTACATGATAAAAGGGCAGAAAAACAGGTGTTTCAGAAAGGAAGAGTTTTTTAGCCGACATGAAACGGCTCAGCTGCATACTAAAGTAACGAGGGAAGTTTATCATTCCTTATTTTCGTTTTAACCACCTTAACGGCAAAGGTAAACGATTAAATTTAAGTTGAAAATATGTTTCAGGAATAGCTCCAAAACCTTCATAAAATCGGGCAACTCCTGGTATCATAGATCCTTCGAAGTCAAGGGTCAGGTTTGTTCCGGCATTTTCTTTAATAAATCTGTTTACCAGGAAATACATTCCTCCCAGTTCTTTACCTTCTTTATTAGAAGCAGCATTAAAATATATTACCCGGTCTTTCCAGCGACAAAAATAAACTGCTGCACAGAGTTGGTTTTCATTTGTGTAAACACCATAGATTTCACCAAATCCTTTGAACTGTCCCAGTGCAATGAGGCTCTTTAGATTATTCAAATCTTTTTTATGTATTGGCACCGGAAGATTATTGCTTTTAAACGCCATGTAATCTTCCAATGAAATTCCAATACTTATGTTTAAGTTGTTTTTTTCTGCTTTTAGAACATTGCGACTGGTATTTTTTGAAAAGGAAGAAGACAACGTTTTATATTCCTGATGTAAATTAAGAAGGTAATTTTTACGTGGGAAAAACTCTATTCCGTTCAGGTTTTTAAAAACCGGATTTTCTGAGTTAATGTGGGAATCGCAGAATTTAAAAATTTTTACGAGTTCGGTATAAAACAACCCGGCAATACTTTCTTCCGGTTCCGGGAATATTCCTAACTGCTGAGAAAAAAAGGGTTGGAACACATATTTTATACTCCATTTTTTCCGGAACGGCAATGGCATAACAAATTCATAGTCACCATAAATTAGTGCATCCCACCTAATTGCAGTTCTGTCGAGGTGCCAGTCATACCCATAAATCCTGCAATTGGATGAATTGTCAATACATTGATTCCACTTATCAGAATCAATATTTTCATGTTTTATGTATTGAAGTTTACTAGATTTAATCATTCAGTTACCCCAACCTTATCGTTAACACCATCGGCCCATTTAAAACCGGTGTTGTTCATTTTTTCAAAAACCTGTTGATAGCCTTCCCAAAGATCTTTGTCGTTTACCGTTTCGTTGTGCCAAACGCTAACAAATGTACCACCAACTTTTTTAACTTCCAGCATCAAATTTTCAATTTCATTTATGGCATCTTCCGGTTTTAATTGCAGGTAATGTTTTAATGTTCCATCCATAATTTGAAATGGTACAATTAACAGGTTGGTGGTTCTTTCTTTTTCAAGATCATAAAAATAGTAGGGTGTGCATATTCCTGCGCGGAAACCTGGTTGAGCCGAATATCCCATTGTATAATCTTCTGTAATTCCTGCCTTAAGCAGTCGGCGATAGGTTTTGGGGAGATTCAGACGTAAAAAATGCTGACGACTCTTTTGAATATCAATACCACTGATTTTTTTTAATCTTGTTTTTTCAGATTTAACCCTTTTTTTACCGCCTTTTTTACTTGCTGCAAATGATGGATGAATACCTATATCATACTTTGCTTTTGTTTGCTGAATTAGTTTTTTGTATTGTTTGTTCTTATAAGATATGTTTTTATCGTAACGACCGTAATCACCCAAAAGGAAAAAGAACTTTACTTTGTCTTCGTTTCCTTTAAATTGACTATCAAGGTATTCATACGTGTCGTAAGGATCTTTCTCTGAACCTGAAGAAACTTTTAACCTTGTCCTGAATTCATCAAAATCTCCTTTTATTAAGGATCGCAACATGGCTCCCGAGCTTCTCCAAAAGCCTTTATTCAGATAGGCCCAGGCATTATCAACATCAATTGTGGAAATAAACCGGAATTTTCTTTCAGGAAAAATCAGGTCAGGATATTTTTCGGTTAATTTTTCTGCAATTAGGTTTGCCCATATATTTACAACAGGTTTTTTTAGCAGGTTGTATTTGGTAAGAATACTTTTGCTAACCGGATATCTGCCAATTTTATCACGTGTTTTTTCAAAATATTCCTCATGCCTTGTAACAAGATAAAAAGATGCGGCGAATGGATCAAAAGGGAAAACAGAATCTTTTGAGCTTTCGAAGAAGTATTTTTCTCCTTTGTACCATACTGAATTTATAGTTGGTGTAATCAACGCTTTACAATGTATTAAACGATGAGGTTTAATATAAAATTCGTCGTTAAATTTTTCAAAGGAGTAATTGATCTTTGGGTATTTAGAATTTTTAAAATCAGAAGAATTCGTCGTGAAGGAAACCTCAATCCGGAGAATTTGGGTAAAAATAAGTTTGGCAGTATATTCCATTCGAGGTGTAATTTCTTCGGAATAAAATAAAATCATAGTCTTGGTTTTTAGTTTAATAACCCTTCATCGGCAAAACTCAGATATTTGTTTTGGCCTATTATTATATGGTCGAGTACTGTAATATCCATGATTTGTGCTGCTTTTATTATTTTGCTGGTTATATTACGGTCGGCATCAGATGTCATTAATGTTCCTGAAGGATGATTATGGCATAAAATAATTGCACTTGCCAGTTTCTCGAGAGCGCGTTTTAAGATCAATCTTACATCTATTATAGTTCCTGAAATTCCTCCCTGACTAACCATAAATGTATCGAGTATTTTATTTCCCCGGTTTAACAACATTACCCAAAATTCTTCATGATTCAGATCTCCTAGAACTGGTTGAAAAAAATCGGCAGCATCTTTGCTCCCTTTTATCTGGCTTTTGTTAAAAACATCAGCATCTTTACGACGTTTGCCAAGTTCAAGTGCAGCAACAATGGTAACTGCCTTAGCTTCTCCAATTCCATTAAACGATTGTAAAAAATCAACTTCTTTTCTCCCAAGTTCATTTAAATTATTGTCAGTTGATGCCAGGATTCGTTTTGAAAGTTCAACAGCGGTTTCTTCAAGATTGCCGGACCCAATCAGTATTGCAATTAGTTCTGCATCGGTAAGATGGCGGGCTCCTTTTGAAAGGAGCTTCTCACGAGGGCGGTCTTCAACGGCCCATTCTTTAATGTTTAGCTTTTTATATTCGTTCATTTGCACTGGAGATCATTTCTAAAAGTAGCTATTAAAATTCTTTTTAAAAAGGCGCAAATGGTAGTTTCAAAACATAAAAAAAGCCCCTCCGAAGGTGGAGAGGCTTTGTACTTTTTTAATATTGTTTTTCTATAACGAATTTACCTGTAAAGCTAATTTTGATTTAAGATTGGCTGCTTTATTTTTGTGAATAATATTACGCTTAGCCAATTTATCTATCATGCCAGCAACTCCGGGGAATAATTTTTCCGCTTCCCCTTTATCTGTGGTGTTACGCAGAGTTTTAATAGCATTACGTGTTGTTCTTGAGTAATACTTATTGTGAACTCTTCTTTTTTCAGTTTGGCGTATTCTTTTTAAAGCTGACTTATGATGTGCCATTTTACTTTTTGTCTTTTAAATTAGTAGCCCGTAGGGGATTCGAACCCCTGCTACCAGGATGAAAACCTGGCGTCCTAACCCCTAGACGAACGGGCCAACTTATTTTCCCTTATTTTTTAGGGATTGCAAAAATACTTCATTTTTGTAATCCGCCAAATTTTTTCAGGATTTTTTTAGTTTAATTCTGGCAGTTTTCGTTAAACAAACCATTTCTGAATTAAGCGCTGCAAAGAAAATGATGTTTTTTGAATCTGCAAACGAAATTTGGAGAAATTTGATAAAAAATGTCTTTTTTAACGAAGTTCGAAGTTCTGACCAAGATATACCCTTCTTACCTGCTCATCTGCAGCAAGTTCTTCTGCTGTTCCTGCTTTTAATATGCTGCCTTCAAAAAGAAGATAGGAACGGTCTGTGATGGTAAGGGTTTCGTGAACATTATGGTCGGTAATAAGAACACCTATATTTTTCTCTTTTAACTTTGTAACAATTTGTTGAATGTCCTCAACAGCAATTGGATCAACTCCGGCAAAAGGCTCATCGAGTAATATAAATTTGGGATCAATTGCCAGTGCCCGTGCAATTTCGGTTCTCCTCCTTTCTCCACCTGAAAGTTGAATTCCTTTACTTTTGCGAATATGTTGCAAGCCAAATTCTTCAATAAGTTTTTCAAGTTTCTCTTTCTGGTATTCTTTTGTGAAAGTTGTCATTTCCAGAACTGCCTTCAAATTGTCTTCAATACTTAATTTTCTGAAAACAGATGCCTCTTGCGCTAGGTAACCAATTCCTTTTTTAGCACGTTTGTAAACAGGAAGTCTGGTGATATCTTCTTGATCCAGGAAAATTTTGCCTGAAAATGGTTGTATCAACCCAACTATCATATAAAACGATGTAGTTTTTCCGGCACCATTTGGTCCGAGTAATCCTACGACTTCGCCTTGCCTCACATCAAAGCTAACTCCTTTTACAACTGTGCGCTTGCCGTACTTTTTTACTATATCTTCAGCTTGAAGAATCATAAGATCAAATAAAGTAATTTTCAATGATTAATCGTCTGCTTCCATTTCTTTTTCACGTTTTTTAACTACGTTACGTGAAATCATAATTCCAATTTCATACAAAAATACCAGTGGGAAACAAACCATAATCTGGCTGAATATATCCGGCGGAGTTATTATTGCTGAAAGTAAAAGCATTACAACATAAGAATGCTTTCGATAGGTTTTCATAAAATTAGGCGTGATAATACCTACTTTACTCAAAAAATAGGAGAAAATTGGAATCAGAAATACCACTCCGGCTGCCAGCGAAATTGAAGTTACCGAGCCAATATAAGATCGGAGGTTAATCATGTTTTCAACTTCATCACTCACCTGGTAGGTTCCCAAAAAATGAATAGATAAAGGAACAATAAGAAAATATCCGAACAGAACCCCCAATAAGAAGAGTATCGAGGTAAAAAATACAGCTCCTCCGGCATGTTGTCTTTCTTTTTCATACAGTGCAGGTTTAATAAATCGCCAAAATTCATAAAATACTACAGGCGAAGCAATGATAAAGCCTGCAATAATCGAAACCATTATGTGAGTAGAAAACTGACCGGCTATTTTAATACTCTGCATTTTAAGCGGAATCTGATTTATTTTTACAGCTTCCGATCCAACCAGATCACCAAGCTTTACAAACATACGGTTGGTCCAGAATTCGGGTAAACGGGGACGTAATATAATTACATCGAATATGAATTGTTTCATAACAAATGCCACAATTGCAAACAGAAAGATCGCTGCTGCAGAACGCACGATATGCCAGCGCAACTCCTCCAAATGTTCCAGGAATGACATTTCTGCCTGGTTTTTTCTTTTTTTATTCTTTTTTGTGCTTTGTTCTTCCCTGTTATTACTCTCGCTCATGAGATTCTGATTTTTTTGAAAAACTCCACAAATGTACATGATTTTTTTTCATTTAAAATCCATGTTCTTCATGAAAAAATTTGAGATGCCAGAATCTCTGTTCTTTACTGCCTGTGCAACTATTTATAAAAAGAAGTTTCTATTCACATCTAAGATCAAACTAAATATTCAGAATCGTGTTTTATATTCGTTATCTTTTTGCGTGATGAACCTTAAAAAAAGCAGAAAATGTTATTGCCATTTAGCTTACTTTTAATAATTTAGGAAGTGTGAAAAGGATAAAAGGAAATTTTTCGAAATAGAAAATATTATGATCACAGATATTTCACTAAAAGATAAATTGCAACATTATTTTGGCTTTGATCGGTTTAAAGGCCAGCAGGAAGATGCAATCAGAAGTGTGATGGAGGGTAAAAATACTTTTGTTTTAATGCCAACCGGTGGAGGTAAATCTTTAATTTATCAGTTGCCGGCTCTTCTAATGGAAGGGACAGCGATTGTTATTTCCCCTTTAATTGCTTTAATGAAAAACCAGGTGGATGTTCTAAGGGGTGCACAATCCGAAGATAATGTTGCTCATTTTTTAAATTCATCACTTTCAAAAACCGCTATTCAAGAGGTTAAAGCAGACGTTTTAAAAGGTAATACAAAATTATTGTATGTCGCTCCGGAGTCTTTAACCAAGGAAGAGAATATTGAATTTTTAAAAAAAATAAAGATTTCATTTTATGCCATTGATGAAGCTCATTGTATTTCAGAGTGGGGACATGATTTTAGACCTGAATACCGGCGAATAAAACCTATTGTTGAAGAAATAGGTAAATCTCCCATTATTGCTCTAACAGCTACAGCTACAGCTAAGGTTCAGCATGATATTCAAAAAAATCTTGGAATATTGGATGCTGAAGTGTTTAAGGCCTCTTTTAATCGGGAGAATTTGTATTATGAGGTTCGTCCGAAAGTTAAAACAGAAACACAGATCATAAAGTTTATCAAACAAAATGAAGGTAAATCAGGAATTATTTATTGTCTTAGTCGTAAAAAGGTAGAGGAGATTGCTGAGACTTTGCAGGTTAACGGGATAAGAGCGTTACCCTATCATGCCGGCATGGATGCTGCAACACGCTCCGGAAATCAGGACAAATTTCTGATGGAAGAAGTGGATGTTATAGTAGCTACCATCGCTTTTGGTATGGGGATTGACAAACCTGATGTTAGGTTTGTAATACATTATGATATACCCAAAAGCCTGGAAGGCTATTATCAGGAAACAGGACGTTCTGGTCGTGACGGAGGTGAAGGGAAATGTATAACTTTTTATAGTTATAAAGATATTCAGAAACTGGAGAAATTTATGCATGGTAAGCCGGTTGCTGAACAGGAAATAGGTAAACAGCTTCTTTTGGATACCGTATCTTATGCAGAATCGGCCATTTGCCGGAGAATAATATTACTCGATTATTTTGGTGAAAAGTATGAACATGAGAATTGTAGCAATTGTGATAATTGCTTAAATCCAAAAGAGCAAATTGAGGCAAAAGATCAAATAATTTTGGCATTAAAAGCCATTCTGGAAGTAAATCAGAAATACAAAGGCGATCACATAGCCAATATTTTAATTGGTAATAAAACTGCTGCGATTAAGTCGTTCAAGCACTCTGATTTAAAATGCTTTGGTTTAGGTAAGGAACATGATGAACGGTTTTGGAATGCAGTATTTCGTCAATCTATTGTTGCCGGCTTAATTAGTAAGGATATTGAAAATTACGGATTGTTAAAGGTTACAGAGGAAGGTCAAAAATTCCTGGCGAATCCAACAAGTTTTATGTTGGTAAAAAACCATGAATACGAAGAAGAAGATGATACCCTTAGCTCAGGAGGAGGAGCTCCTTCAGGTGGTACAGGTGGTGATCCGCAACTTTTCTCGATGCTAAAGGATTTGCGTAAAAATATAGCCAAAAAGCATAAACTTCCACCCTTTGTTATTTTTCAGGATCCTTCGTTGGCAGACATGTCAATTCAATATCCTGTAACTTTAGAAGAGTTGCAAAAAATTCAGGGAGTTGGACAAGGTAAGGCACGTCGGTACGGGAAAAATTTTATTACGCTGATAAAACGTTATGTTGAAGAAAATGAGATAGAACGACCAGAAGATCTTGTTGTAAGAACGGTGGCAAATAAATCAAAGCTAAAAGTTTTTATCATTCAAAGCATCGATAGAAAAATCGCTTTTGAGGATATTGCTGATGCCAAAGGAGTTGAAGTTAAAGACATTATAACAGAAGTGGAGGCAATTGTAAATTCCGGTACCCGATTAAATATTGATTATTATATTGATGATGTTTTAGATGAAGATCACCAGGAAGAAATCTTCGATTATTTCAGAGAAGCAGAAGTTGATTCTATCGCACATGCTCTGGAGGAATTGGGTGAGGAAGAGTATTCTGAAGATGATATTCGTTTAATGCGAGTCAAATTTTTCTCCGACATGGGGAATTAATGTAAAATTCCTTTTTACCAATCTCCAACATTTTTGTAGCATAAATTGTTATTTTTGCGAGGATTTTTTTTGAACAAACTAAATATTTAAATATGACAGTTGCAGTAAAAGAGAAACTGGACTACAAAGTTGCTGATTTATCATTGGCAGATTTTGGCCGAAAAGAGATTGAAATAGCCGAGAAGGAGATGCCTGGATTGATGTCAATCCGAAAGAAGTTTGGCCCCCGTAAACCTTTGAAAGGTGCACGTGTAATGGGGAGTTTGCATATGACAATACAAACTGCAGTTCTGATTGAAACGTTGGTTGAACTTGGTGCTGAAGTACGTTGGGCAAGTTGTAATATTTTTTCTACCCAGGATCATGCGGCAGCAGCTATTGCCAAATCGGGAATTCCTGTTTTTGCTTGGAAAGGAGAGACACTAGCAGAATACTGGTGGTGCACAGATCAGGCTTTGGATTTTGGGGATGGATTGGGACCAAATCTGATTGTTGATGATGGTGGTGATGCCACTTTGATGGTTCACAGAGGATACGATGCAGAAAATCATTCATCAGTTCTTGATCTTCCGGCAGGAGGTGAAGATGAACAGGAGTTAAATAATATTCTGAAAACAATCTTGTCAGAAAACCCAACTCGCTGGCACAATGTAGCCAAAGAATTAAAAGGTGTATCGGAAGAAACTACAACAGGTGTGCACCGTTTATATCAAATGCAGGAAGAAAATAAATTATTGTTCCCTGCAATTAATGTTAATGATTCGGTTACAAAATCAAAGTTCGATAATTTGTATGGTTGTCGCGAATCATTGGCTGATGGTATCAAACGTGCTACTGATGTTATGATTGCCGGCAAGGTTGTTGTTGTGGCGGGGTATGGTGATGTTGGCAAAGGTTGTGCACACTCTATGAGAAGTTATGGTGCAAGAGTAATTGTTACCGAAATTGATCCGATTTGTGCGTTACAGGCAGCTATGGAAGGTTTTGAAGTAAAGACGTTGGAAGATGCATTACCGGAAGGAAACATTTATGTTACAACAACTGGTAACAAAGATGTTATTACTGCAGAGCACATGGCGAAAATGAATGACCA
>Ga0272443_10003022_pt1 | contig 20470 bp, 14 predicted proteins | sample SSMAcet12_FD_193581 | JGI IMG/M metagenome (GOLD analysis project Ga0272443, IMG submission 193581) | Marine sediment archaeal communities from Little Sippewissett salt marsh, Falmouth, MA, United States - SSM-Acet-12 | ecosystem: Environmental > Aquatic > Marine > Wetlands > Sediment ... | reverse complement strand
GGAGCGGAAAACAGACGGCAGCGCAAGCAGCTGACCACCATGCTGGACAAATGGCTTGCCCGGCGCCCGCTGTGGCGTTTTCGGCTCAGGGCGCTCGGTTTCGAACTCGGCCCCTGGTATTTGCGGGGTCGGAAAGGAATGCTCAACCAGGTTCGCTGGGAAGGACGATTCGGCTGGGGGCCCCGATTCAAGGGCTGGCAGCAGATGATCGACCAACTGGAGCCGATCCAATTTTATGCGCATCAATGGGCCGCTTGCGCTCGGGGAATGATACGGGGCAATCCTCGGATTCCGGTCGAGCAAAAGTTCGAGATGCGATACGAAGATTTCGTGGACCGTCCGGAAGAAACCCTGCTCCGGCTGCTTGCTTTTTTGGAACTCGAACCTCCAAAAGGATTCATGGCCGACATCCCCCCGATCATGAAAGGCAACTACGGGAAATGGAAATCGGCGTTTTCTTCCCGGGAGCTTTCAGCAATCGGCCCGATTCTGGAAGCGCCGTTGATCGAGATGGGCTATGAGCACAAAAACAACTGGTACGGATAGAAAATGGATCGACTCAAAGACCCATCGTCGGGGGATCGCATGAAACGCCCGAATCTGTTTGTCTCGGGGCTGCCCCGCTCCGGCACATCGTCGATGCATACCTACCTGGGCAGGCACCCGGACATCTACATGACGCCCATCAAGGAGCCCAATTTTTTCTGCCGGGATTTCCAGGAGGAAAGCGACGCCTTTCACGGAAAACCCCTCTATTTTCCCTACCGGCGCCTGGACCGGTACATGGACCTGTACAAGGGATGGTCCGGCGAAGTCTTGGCCGGGGAAGCATCCTGGACCAACCTGTATTCGAAGGCGGCGGCGGCAGCCATCCATGACTTCAATCCCCGGGCCACCGTCCTGATTCTGCTCAGAGAGCCGGTTTCGTTCCTCTATTCGTTTCACTCTGCGGCCACGTTTGCCCTGGGCGAGCACATGACTGATTTTGAAGCCGCTTTGGAAGCCGAACCCCTCCGGAAACAGGGAAAGGCGCTGGGCAAACGGGTGATCACTCCTTCCTGGCTGCACTACAGCGAATTTGTCGCCTATGCAGACCATGTCGATCGGTATTTCAAATTGTTTCCCCGGGAACAAATCAAGGTCGTCCTTTTCGACGACCTGGCCAGCAACACGGAACGGGTGTTTTCAGACACCCTCGCGTTTCTTGGCGTCAATGCCGGTTTCCGGCCCAATTTCGACGTGGTCAACCCCAACAAGATCCTCAAGTGGCCGCGGTTCAAAAAGCTTGTTCTGGACTCGCCTTATTTTCGCAGGCCCCTGCGATGGGCCTTACAGGACAAGGGATATGCGACCTTGAAAAACCTATATAAAAACCGGATCGTTTCCTACCGCCCTCGTCCACCGCTGCCCAAGGAACTGAGGGACCGCCTCATGCGCAAGTTTTCGGATGAAGTCGAGAAGATCTCCAGGCTGTTGGGCGTTGATCTGGTCCATCGCTGGGGATATGACCAGGTTATAGAATGACCGGCAGCTAAATGCTCGATGGCATAAATTCGGTGACGTATTTCAGGTCAAAGGACGTTCACCGCTGAGACACAGAGGGTGCAGAGAAAACCTTTTGTATATTCGTCCGCGCATCCTCTGCGCCCTCGGCGCCTCTGCGGGAAAACCACCGTCACCATAATTACGCCCACATGTACTAGGGGCCAAAAGGGGTTTTCAAAATCGCACAGGGAAGGAATCTTGCCACCACCATGAAGCCGGAAAACCGCGAAAATCAGAAGCAGGCACCTTTGTGGCGGCACCCTGCCGTCGTCTTGCTGGTTCTATCTATCGTCGGAGTCTTGCTCTACGGCCACACCCTCGACTACGATTTTCATTTCGATTCCATCAACGGGATCTTGAACAAGGAAAGGGTCCAGCTCTCCGAGATTTCCCCCGGCAGCCTCTTTCGAGTCGTCAGGACCGGCCGGCCGGTCGGTGACCTGACGCTGGCCCTCAACTGGTATATTCACCAAAAGGACCCGGCCGGCTATCGCATCGTCAACATCTGCATCCACGTGCTGACGGCCTTTTTTCTGTATTTTTTCGCTTTCCGCACCCTGCGGCTGACAAGGCCTGCCGTTTCATATGAACCGGCTTTTTGGATGGCTTTCGGCGCTTCCCTTCTCTGGCTTGTGCATCCAGTGAACACCCAGTCGGTGACCTACATCATTCAGCGTCACAACAGTCTGGGGGCGATGTTTTTTCTTCTCTCGATGCTCTGCTACGCCCAGGGCAGGGTTTCTGCCCGCCGCCTGCCGTGGTTTGCCGCATCGGCAATCGCCGGTCTGCTCGCGCTGGCAAGCAAGCAAAACACCGCCGTCCTGCCTTTTTTCCTGTTTTTGTACGAGTGGTTCTTCTTTCAGCAGCTCGACAAATCGTGGCTGAAAAGAAACATCAAATATCCTCTTTTCCTGATTGCCGCGGTCTTGGTGATCGGACTGGTCTACCTGGGCACCGACCCGATGGCCAAGCTGACAAAATTCCGGGATTTTGCAGATGGCCGGTTTACCATCACCGAACGGTTTCTGACCCAGTTCCGCGTCATTGTCCACTACCTATCCCTTTTTTTTGCACCCCATCCCTCCCGGCTCAACCTCGACTATGATTTTCCCTTGTCGCACTCGCTGTTTGATCCGGCCACAACGCTTTTGTCGCTCCTGCTTATCCTTGGGCTTTCTGCTTTTGCGGTAATCCGCGCCAAACGCTACCCTATGGTATCGTTTGGCATTCTCTGGTTTTTCGGAACCCTGGCCGTAGAGTCTTCGATCATTCCCCTTGCGGTGATATTCGAGCATCGGACCTACCTGCCCTATACCTTCCTGTGCCTGGCGGTAATCGCCGGACTCAACCGAATCGCGCTACTCCGGAAAGTGCAATGGATGGTCGTTGCGGCAGTTATAGTAACTTTCGGCATCTGGACCTACCAACGAAACCAAGTCTATGAAAACGGCCTCACGCTGTGGAGCGATGTCCTTGAAAAAGCCCCGGAAAACGCCCGCGCCTATTCGAACTTGGGAATGGAAATCGAAAAAAAAGATGGTATGGAAGCCGCGGCAGTCTTCCACGAAGCTGCCGTTCAGCGAGACCCGAACCGGTACGAGGCGCTGAACAACCTGGGCCGTATCCGGCTTCACCAAGGGCGTTACCGCGAGGCACTGGCACTCTTTGAACGGTCTCTTCAGGCGGATCCTCATTACGTAGCGGCATTGATCAACAAAGGCAACACTTACGTGGCGCTCGGCCGCATCCCCGAGGCGATCGACATCTTTCAAACCATCCTTTTGCTCGAACCAAAGAGCGGAGCAATCGACAACCATTTTGTGGAGACCCGCATCAACCTCGCCGCAATACAGATGCAGCAAAACGACCTTGCCAGCGCCCGTTTCCACCTGAAGCGAGCGCTGGAAATCGATCCCAGCAATCCCCATGCCCACAACAACCTGGGAACCCTGTTGATCAACACCGGCGATCCCGATCAGGCCGAGAAACACTTCCGCAAAGCCCTGCAAACCGATTCCGGCTTTGACTCGGCTCGGGAAAACCTGGAGCGGATATTGGCGAGGACAGAGGACCCCCTGGCCAAGGCAGACAAGGTAAAGGAGGAGCTCCGGGGGGATCCGCAAAACCCGGTGCTTTTCTGGGAATTGGGGCGGCTTTATGCCGACGCCGGCCGCCTGAAAGATTCCCTGGAAATGTTCGAAAACGCTTTGAGAGCAGACAGCGACTTTCTCCCGGCATTGAACGATGCCGCGGCCCTGCATGGCTATATGGGCCGTGAAGCCGAGGCCTTGAAGTACCTGACGACCATCGTGCAAATCGATCCGAGCCGGGCGGATGCCTATTACAACGGTGCCTGCATGTTGGCACGCAGCGGAAAAACGGAAGAGGCAGTTGCCTGGCTAAAGAAGGCAATCGCAAAAGGATACAGTCAATGGGGACGGATCGCTGCCGACCCCGATCTTGAAAACATCCGCGGAACCGAGGCCTACAAAAAATTGTTGAAGCATCGCCCGCAGTGAGGCGAGATCCGTTTACGGCGGTAGAACCGCATCGCAGTGCGGATCAAAGAACGCTATCCAGGCTGTGCCGGGTGATTTCCGGCGGCCTGCACGTGCCGGACGGCAGAGAATCTTACCTACGCCAGAATCCCTTCATCGAAATTCCGGCACTTCTTCCACCAGCCGGATCGAACCGAGCGGCTAAGGTAAAAGCGGCTTTACTTCCCTCCTGCTATACGGTGTCGCAATTCGTCATTCCGGCCAAGTCGCGGGCAATTGGGCGGCCGCCATCTAAAGAAATTCAATCCCTTGACTTGCGGATATAGAAACTCTATCTAACCGTATTTTGAACTTGGAGGCTGCAAAGTTCGGAGGCAACTTTCGATGCCGTCGCAAGAAGCTCGCAATTTCACTCTTGCGTCATTCATTTCCTTGCCCATCGACATGCAGTGTTGAATCGCATCAACCCATTTCAATTCCGACGTGAACCAAACGCATTCAAATGAAACAAAAAATTGAAAATATGATCCTGGCGGCAGCCCGCCGGGCCCATGAGGCGGGTGCCCTGCCTTCAGCGGATTTTCCGGACATACAGGTGGAAGAGCCCAAGATCGAGGCCCACGGCGATTTTTCGACCAACCTGGCCATGACCATGGCATCGGTCCAGAAGATGGCCCCCCGCAAGATCGCCGAAGCCATCGTGGAACACATCGACGATCCGGAAACCGTCATTCTGCGAACGGAAATCGCCGGGCCCGGGTTTTTGAATTTCTACCTGGCCCCGGAATCCTGGCTTCCAGTCTTGGAAAGAGTCTATCGGGAGGATGCCTCATACGGCCGCACCAACATCGGAAACGGCGAGCGGGTTCAGGTGGAATTTGTCAGCGCCAATCCCACCGGCCCCCTGCACGTGGGACATGGCCGGGGCGCGGCCGTAGGCGATGCGGTGGCGGCTATCCTGACGGCTTGCGGATACGATGTGCAGCGGGAATACTACATCAACGACTCTGGACGGCAGATTCGCACCCTGGGCCGCAGCGTCTACCTCCGGCTCCTTCAGCTATGGGGCCGCTCGGTCGAATTTCCGAAAGACGCCTACCAGGGCCAATATATCGTGGAATTGGCCGAAGAGCTCCGGGATGCCCGGGGAAAAGAAATCAACGCCTTGGGCGAAGAAGACGCCGTCGCCGAATCCGCACGGTATGCCGCCTCCCGGATTCTTTCCGGAATCCGGGAGGATTTGGCGGACTTCGGCGTCAAATACGACCGCTGGTACAGCGAGCAACGCCTTTACGACTCCGGGCAGGTGGCGGATGCCATCGAAAATTTGCGCCGCACCGGCCAGGTTTACGAAAAAGACGGCGCCCTCTGGTTTAAGAGCACGGATTTCGGCGATGAAAAGGACCGGGTGGTGGTGCGCAGCAACGGCGAGACCACCTATTTTGCCTCTGACATCGCCTACCACCGGGAAAAATACGAACGGGGCTTTTCCCGGGTGATCGACGTCTGGGGGGCGGACCACCACGGGTACATCCCCAGGATGTCCGCCGCGGTGCAGGCCTCGGGGCGAAAAGAGGACCAGTTTCACGTCATCCTCGTCCAGCTCGTCAATCTGCTGCGGGGCGGGGAGCCGGTGGCCATGTCCACCCGGGCCGGCGAATTCGTGACCCTGAAAGACGTGGTCGACGAGGTGGGAAAGGATGCGGCCCGGTTCCTGTTTCTGACCCGCCACTACGAAAGCCCCCTGGACTTCGATCTCGAGCTGGCCAAGCAAAAAACCAACGACAACCCGGTCTACTATGTGCAGTATGTGCATGCCCGCATCAGCAGCATCGGCAAAAAGGCCGATGAAAGGGGGGTGGCCCCTGCCGGATGGGATCGCAAAGCCGCCACGGTCCTCCAGGAGCCGGAAGAAATCGCGCTGATCAAGGCCCTTGCCCGGTTTCCTGTCGTGATGCAGACTGCTGCCAGGCTGATGGAGCCCCACCGAATCGCCTATTACCTGGTGGATCTTGCCTCCGGATTTCATGCCTACTACAATAAACACCGCGTCCTGACCGACGACCCGGTTCTCACCCGGGGCCGCCGCTGCCTGGTGGAAGCCGTCCGAAAGGTCATTCGGAACGGCCTCGACCTGATGGGGGTCTCCGCACCGGAACAGATGTGATGGCCCACGCCGCGAAAGCCGAAAAAAAAAGCCCCGGCGAACACCGGAAGCGTGTGCCGGCCCAGAAAAAATCCCGGCAATGGATCATTCTGCTGGCGGTGTCGGCCTGGATGTTCGCTTTAGGGGTGCTGGTGGGCAGGGGTACCTCCCCGGTCCATTTCGACATCGAAGGGCTTGAAAGCGAGCTTGCTTCCCTGCGGCAGGCGGTTATGGAAAAGGAAAAGCTCCGGTTTCGAATCTCCGAAGACAGCGAAAAGAACCCCGACCAACTGGAATTTTACGAAAGCCTGAAAAAGTCGGCGCCGGAAATGACCCCGGCGCCGACAAAGAAAAACACGACAAAACCGGGGCCTGTGGCTCAAAAAGCCGGAGAAAAGAAAAAAACGCCCGCTCCTGCACGGATGGACAAGCCGGCGGAAAAACCGCCAACCGGGCCCCCCGCCGAATCCGGGAAAAAGCCCTACACTGTCCAGGTCGCCTCTTTAAAGGAAGCGAAATCCGCAGAGGATATGGTCGATCAGCTTCGGGCCCACGGCTATCCCGCCTACCGGGAGCGTGCCGAAATCGAAGGAAAGGGGACATGGCATCGGGTGCGCATCGGATCGTTCGCCGACTCGGCAGACGCCTCTCCGACTCTTGAAAAGCTCCAGGCAGGGGGGCTGAAACCGATGTTGATTAAAAGATAGAACAAAGTGTTTGGTGTTTCGTGTTTGGTGTTTCGATGACAACCGCCGCTGACCGTTTGGGTGACCAGATTGATCAAAGACAGAAACTTTTTCTTCGAAGCCACAGCCTGTGTAGTGAACGGCCTCCGTGCCGTTCACAGCGGCACGACACGGAGGTCGTGCTCTACAAAAATCCCGGCTTCGACCGAAGTTTCACAATAAGACCAGCCATAGTGGATTGACATGGAAACCGGCGAGGTAATACTTATACCGGTTTTATTCTTCATGAGGTGCTGCCATGCGCGTGACAACAAAAGGTCAGGTCACCATTCCCCAGCATATTCGAGAAAAGTTTGGCATAACACCTGACAGCGAAGTCGATTTCGTGGAGGAAAAAGGCCGAATTTATCTGGTAAAATAGAAGCCCAACAACCAAAGACCTGGAAAGTTTCACCGCCTGAGAGGGACGGCAACCGTTAACATGACCACGGACAAAATCATGGCCTTGACCAGGGGCCAAGCATGACCGGCGTCCTGGTCGATTCCAACGTGATTCTCGATCTTTTTCATCGGCGCCCAGGCGGCGGTGTTGAAAATGGATTTAATTACAAGGGATATAAAACGATACCGAACCTATTTCCCTACGGTGAAAGTGATCGTTCCGGATTCTTTGGATCTGGAATCTTGAACCCTGCTTGCCGCGGCCTCTTGTCCGGCGAACTGTCCGGCGTAGCCGAAGACGAAGCGGGAAGCTGAGAGCGTAGACGGAAGCTCCGAAGGAGCGAAGACCAGAAGCTCCGAACCATGAACCCCCAAACCGGAAACCCTCAAAATGAAAATCACCCACGACGAGGTGCGATATGTGGCCGATCTGGCCAGGCTCGACCTGGACGAAGCGGCCGTCGAGAAATTTTCCGGGCAGATCGGTGAAATCCTTCAGTATATCGACAAGCTAAACGAGGTGGACACCGCCGGAGTCGACCCCACGTCCCATGCGATCTTTTTGACCAACGCCTTCCGGGAAGACGAACCCGGGAAGCCCCTCGATACCGATCGTGCCCTGGCCAATGCCCCGGAGCAGGAAAACGGCTGTTTCGTGGTTCCCAAAATCCTACCGTAGGCGGGCGAATAAAGCGCTCGCCCGCCTACGGTAGGATTAAGGCGGCTTCGCCGCAGAAAGACAAAAAGTGTCCGTAATTATTTGTTGATGTGTGGGCGGCGTTGAGATTGATACGAGCCTCGCCGTCCCGTTTTCTAACGGGATTTGATCAATGGTGAAACTTGTGTCGAAGCCTCTTGTCTATGTAGGGAACGGCCTCCGTTCCGTGAGGCACGACACGGGGGTCGTGCCCTACGCAGAACCCCGACTTCGACCGAAGTCTCATACGAAAGGAAAACATGCAGCCGTATGAACTGACGATCGCAGAAGCGCGGAAGCTGTTGGATAGAAAAGAGATTTCTTCGGTGGAACTGACCCGTGCCGTGTTGGACCGCATCGATTCCATCGATTCGAAGCTAAACGCCTTTTTGACCGTATCGGAAGAATCGGCACTGGCTGAAGCCGAGGCGGCCGATCGGGCCATTGCCGCCGGCACGAGCAAACTCCTCACCGGCATTCCTTTGGCCGTCAAGGACGTCATCTGCACCGAGGGAATCCGAACCACCTGCGCCTCGAAAATCCTGGAAAACTTCGTTCCGCCCTACAGCGCCGCGGTGATCGAAAAACTCAAATCCCAAAACGCCGTTCTGGTCGGAAAGACGAACATGGACGAGTTCGCCATGGGCTCCTCCAACGAACACTCGGCCTTCGGTCCCGCCCGGAACCCATGGGACCTGTCCCGGATTCCGGGCGGTTCCAGCGGCGGATCGGCAGCGGCCGTGGCCGCAGACATGTGCCTGGGGGCTCTGGGCTCGGACACCGGCGGATCGATCCGCCAGCCGGCCTCCCACTGCGGGGTCGTCGGCCTGAAGCCGACCTACGGCCGGGTCTCCCGGTTCGGCCTCGTGGCTTTTGCCTCTTCTTTGGACCAGATCGGGCCACTGGCCAAATCCGTGGAAGATAGCGCCATTTTCCTGAACGTGCTGGCCGGACACGACAAGAAAGATTCCACATCCGTGCCCGAGCCGGTGCCCGATTATCCGGCCGCCATGACGCCGGATCTTGGCGGGATCACCCTGGGCCTTCCCAAAGAATACCTCCAAGCGGAAGGGACCGATCCCGAAGTCGGCCGGGCGGTGGCCTGTGCGATTCAGACCCTGGAGGGATTAGGCGCCCGGTGCGTCGAGGTCTCCCTTCCCATGACCGAATATGTGGTCGCCGCCTACTACGTGATCGCCCCGTGCGAAGCCAGCTCCAACCTGGCCCGATACGACGGCGTCAAGTACGGTGCCCGGGCGAACGATGCCCAAGACCTGATGGGCATGTACCGGAAAACCCGGTCCAGGGGCTTCGGTCCCGAGGTCCAGCGCCGGATCATCATCGGGACCTATTCGCTTTCTGCCGGCTACTACGACGCCTATTACGGAAAGGCCTCCCAGGTGCGGACCCGGATCATGGAAGATTTCCGGCAGGCCTTCACCGTATGCGATGCCCTGGTCTGTCCGGTGGCCCCGACGCCGGCGTTTCCCATCGGCGAAAAGACGGACGATCCGCTGACCATGTATCTGTCCGATATTTTTACATTGTCTGCCAACCTGGCGGGGATCCCGGGTCTCTCGGTCCCATGCGGATTCTCGACTGAAGGGCTTCCCATCGGTCTCCAGTTGCTGGCCCCGTATTTCAAGGAAGAAACCCTGATCCGGGTGGCGGGAAGTTTTGAGCAAGCTACCGATTTTCATCTTAAAAAGCCTGTTTTTTAGTGTTTGGTGTTCGGTGTTTGGATAAACAAGGCTGACATAGAGAGGGAATATGGGTATTCAGGCAGAAGGAGAACAAGTCCGCAAAGCTGTGAAATGGATCTCGGCCGAACGGCAGTATGCCAAGGACCCGAAGCCGCTCAAGAAGCTGGTGGAAGAGGCCTGCTCTTTGTTTGATCTGTCGCCAAAGGAGGCAGAAGAACTTTCAAACTTTTTTAGGGAAAAATGATTTTTCGGCCTGAAATAAGTTGTGGTTCCGGCGGATGAGGATACCCATAAACTGTCATCTCGGACCCCGATCCAGGGGAAGCCACTTCTTTTCTTAGATGAAACTTCGATATAGTTAGTCCGTCATTCCGGGCTTGACCCGGAATCCAGCCATGCCACTGACCGGGTCCGCAACCAGATTGATCAAGAATGAAACTTTTCTTGTATAATATAATGAAATTTTTCTATTTTTATCGTTCATTTTCTTTGCTCGCCCAAAGAAAACGAACCAAAAGAAAAGGCGCCCTGCGCCCCGCTTCTTCCTGCGCTTCTCGAAACGGGCGGGCCCTTCAAGAACTCGGCCCCCAAAAGACCGGGGGCCTCAAACAGCTTGAAGGGCTAATCCGCCCGTTTCTGCGATGCTCGGCGCGGGACGATGGGTTTCCCCCAAGGATAATCTATGGCCTATTTTTGGGAAACGTTTCATAACATAGCGAGAAAAATGGTATGCTATCAATCCGAATTCTTCCAGAAATTCTATCCAATAAAATCGCCGCCGGAGAGGTGGTGGAGCGGCCGGCGTCGGTGGTCAAGGAGCTGGTGGAAAACGCCATCGATGCGGGAAGTCGGCGGATCCGGATCGAGGCGGAAAGGGGCGGAAAATCCCTGATTCGGGTTTCCGACGACGGCTGCGGCATGGGAAAAGACGACGCCCTGCTCAGTATCGAACGCTACGCCACCAGCAAGATCGCCGATGAGAAGGACCTCTTTTCGATCCGCACTCTCGGGTTCCGGGGCGAGGCGCTTCCCAGCATCGCATCGGTCTCCCGCTTTTCCCTGGTCACCCGGAAGCCCGACCAAGAGGCCGGCACGGAAATTCTGATCGAAGGCGGCACCATCCGCCGGGTGATCGAAGCAGGGGCACCGCCGGGGACCATGGTCTCTGTCCGGCAGCTTTTTTTCAATACGCCCGCCCGGCGAAAGTTTTTAAAGACGGTCAATACCGAGATGGGGCACATCGCCGAAGTCGTGTCGGCCACCGCCCTGGCTCGGAGCCGGGTCGGCTTCAAGTTGTTTCACGACGGAAAGCTTTTGAAAGACTGGCCGTCGGTGGCAGACGGTGCAGACCGGGTGTCGGACGTGCTGGGAAAAGACCTTCGAAACAGCCTGTACCCGGTTTCCGCCAAAAGCGAACCCGCCGCGGTTTCAGGCTGGATCGGATCTCCGCTGAACAGCCGGAGCACCTCCCGGGGAATCTATCTCTTTGTCAACGGCCGCTGGGTCAAAGACCGCATACTTCAGCACGCCCTTTTTGCCGGCTACGGCGGACGCCTCATGAAGGGGCGCTACCCGGCGGCGGTCATCTTCATCGAAGTCCCCTTCGACCGTGTCGATGTCAACGTCCACCCCACCAAACACGAGGTTCGCTTTGCCGATGCCGGAAAGGTCCACGACGCGGTGGTAGAAGCGGTCCAGTCCGCCCTGAACGAATTGGATCGGCCCGTGTGGGAGCCGAAAAAAACCGTTCAAGATTCAAGGTTCAAGATTCAAGGTCCCGGGCTTCGCTCCTTTGGAGCTCCGTCCCGGCAGGCTGGGGTCAAGGTTCCGGGCTTCGCTCCTTCGGAGCTACGCCCCGGCAGGCAGGGCTCAGGGTTCAAGGGTTCAGACGTTGATAGGTTCAAAGGACAGGGGGTGGAGGAGGGCCAGGAACCTTGGGTTCCGGAGAAGGCTTCCACTCCGCGTCGAATGGCGACCGAAGTCAAACCCCGGCAGGAGGGGCTGTGGCAGAAGGGGCGATTTTCGGACTTGCGGGTGGTGGGTCAGTTTTCCAACAGCTACATCGTCTGCGAGGCGGACCGGCTTCTGGTGCTGGTGGATCAGCACGCGGCCCACGAGCGGATCCTCTATGAAAAGATTCGTGCCGGCGGCCGGGATCGCGCGCCCGCCTCCCAGCGGCTGCTCCTTCCCGAAACCTTCGAGCTGGGCCTGCGCGAAGCCGAAATCATCGCCAACCTGGCCGATCGGCTTGACTCGATGGGATTCGAGATCGAGCCTTTCGGCGGGCAAAGCTTCGTGGTCCGGGCTGTTCCGGCCATGCTCATGGACCGGCAGATCGGTCCGATCATCGAAGAGATCGCGGAAAAGGCGGCAGAGATCGGGGCGGCTTCGGACCCGGACACCGCCGTCGACGACGCCCGGAAGATCGTGGCCTGCCACGGTGCCGTCCGGGCCCACCAGGCGCTTTCCGAAACGGAGATGACGGCCCTGCTGGCCGACCTGGACCGCTGCGAAGATCCGGCCCACTGCCCCCACGGCCGGCCCACCTGGATCGAATGGGCCGAGACGGAACTGGAGAAGCGTTTCAAGAGGTGATTTGGCACGGACCTGCCCGCCATTGCTATGCTGCAGGAGTTGGCAGGCGGGTTTCCCGGATTACACAGCGAAAAAAAGCAGGCCGCCGAATATTCCGGCGGCCTGCTTCAATCTATTCTTTTTATTCTTTTAAACCTGTTTTTCTAAACCGTTTTTCCGCAGGAAAAACGGTTTAGAAAAACTTGTACTGAATGCCGAACCCCAGGTAGGGGATGTTCTTTTCGTACTCCACCTTGATGGGAGAATCGCCTACTGCTGCCAGGCTGGTGTCGCTGTAATCGTCGCTGATGTAAAAGACGTTGCCCACGGCGAAGGTCAGGTCCAGGTTTTCCCTCACCGTCCACTGCAGCCCGATGCCCAGGGCGTGGGAGTCGAGGTCCGGCAGGAACTTGGAACTGTCTTCCGGGTCCACGCCAATGGAGGTGTACAGGTAGCCGGCGCTCCCTTTGAGGGTTTTGGTAAAAGCGTAGGTGGCACCGATGCCGAATTCCCAGCCGTTGTCCACCTCGTCTTCCAGCCCCTCCCGAAGGGTGGATCCACCGATATTAGCGTCCTTGTTGAAGTAATAGGTAAAGTTGGCTTCTCCCCGGAGCCTGTCGCTGAACTGGTACCCGAACCCGGCGCCGAAGGTCGCCGGAAGGTCGTCGCGGGTTTTCCCGCCGTCGGTAATGTTCAATCCGGCCAAGATCGAGGCGCCCTGTTTGACGTCGTACTTGTATTCGAGCTCGGTCCGGGTTTCGTAGCGAAGCCCGATGGTCATCTTTTCGGAGGGAAAGATATCCAGCCCGAGGATTCCGCCCCATCCGTCCGCATCGGCATCGAATTCAATGGTATTAGGTCTATCCGGCGCCAGGCCAGCCGTGGAAATGAGGGTCGCCCCCCCGTCGAACTCGGTGGTGGCATCGATGTAGCGCAAGCCCAAGGAGGCCGACACCATGTCGTTGATCTGGTAGGCGCCGCCGAAGGTGTATCCCATCCCGACGCTCTCGGCATCGATGCTGTGAGTAAATTTATCATAGGGCAGAACGAAAGACCCACCTCCAGAGGCAATAAAGTTCGTCTGCGCGCGAACCTGCTGGCCGACGGAATAGGTCACGAAATTGCCGTCCGGATATTTCACCTTTCCGCCGCCCACCGGCACGTTGACCCCGAAAAAGCCGGCCCATTGATCCTGTTTGTACACCGTGTAAAGAGCGGGAATGAGGGAAGGTTCGTCGCTGTTGTAGTCGGTTCCGGCAAAGGTGTCCGCCTGCCCGGTGAACTTGTTGCTGTAGTCTTTTTCGATCAGGTACTGAAGCCCCAGATTCATCGTAAGCCCGTCGTCCAGCTTCACCGTGCCGGCCGGGTTGTAGGCCACGATGTCCGCTTTGTCGGTGCCGGCGTTTCGCGTGTAAGAGCCCATGTACTCGATGCTCAGGTTGCTCTTGTTGATGGTGCCGCCGGCAAACGCCGGCACAGCAAAGGCCAGCACAAGGCACAGCACACAAAGACCGCTCAAAGATCTTCTCATGTTTCCCCCTCCTCCAGACGGTTTAAAGAAATTTAGGATCCATCGATTCACCATCGGCGCAACGCCGATTACCCCCTGCTTGGAATGAGACTGGAAGGCGGATGCTGACCGGCACCCGAAAAACTGAAATCTATTTAGTCAATCCTAACGGAAAAGTCAAAATCAAATTGGGGGGCCGGGCATAAAACCGCCCGGCCCCCCAATTTGATCAGGACGGCTTCGCCGCCAAACACTCTGCAAAAGACATTCCATATCAATTTCCGCTTGTTTGACGCAGCAATTCTGCAAGACCCGCTTTAGCGTTGCAAATCGACAGGAATACCACCCTCTGTTTTTCATCCTTTTCACAGCTTTTTATTTTTGACCGCAGCACCCAGTCAAAAATAAAAAGCTGTTTTCATTAAAAAATAACAAAATACTTGACATGGGTCGACAGCGCTGGTATCTGGTGCGGTAATATTGGCAGAGCCCCGGAAGTAGTGCGTCCATCGAAACCGGAATCGTTGAGATTTTACAGAAAGGAGGTGATGGCCGGAGACAGCCGCAAAAAGACCCAAACAAATTTTTCTGGTTTTGCCAAAAAACGAATACAACATGCCGTTAAGGAGGAAAACCCAAGATGAAGAAATCCGTTGCTATTCTTGCCGCATTTGCGCTGGTGGCCGGCTTTGCCGCCACCGCAGCCGCTGCCGACTGGAGCTTTTACGGCAGCGCCCGTATGACCACGTTCAGCTCCACTCTTTCCGAAGAAGCACCTTCCAATCCAATGCAACCCGCCCTGTATGATGACACCGACACTGCGTGGACCCTGCAAGGCAACAGCCGGATCGGCGCCAACGTAAGCGCCGGCGATGTCAGCGGCCGGTTTGAGTACGGCACCGGCGTAAACCTTCGTATCTTGTACGGTGCCTGGGACTTCGGCGGCGGCCAGCTTCTGGTCGGCCAGACGTACACGCCGGTCACGCAACTGCTGTCCAGCCAAGTCTACAACGGCGACAACGGTCTGCTCAACATGGGCGAGTTCTATGCCGGCCGCCAGCCGATGATCCAGCTCACCTTCGGCGGGTTTAAGGTTGCCCTTATCGCGCCCAGCACGACGCTTGGCTCAGGCGGTCCCAGCACTGACGTGGACACCCTCTTGCCGAAAATTGAGGCATCCTACAAATTCTCCACCGACATGTTCTTTGTCACCCCTTACGGTGGGTATAACTCCGTTGACGCCGTGAATGCCACCGACCAAGATGAAGGCATCGACTCCTATGTTGCCGGTGTAGCGGGCGGGGTGACCCTGGGCATGGCCACCATCAAGGCCAACTTCTATATGGCCCAAAACCCTGTCGCCTACGGCGCCACGGCAGGAACCGCCGGGGCACCAGTTGACGGAGTCGACCTGGGACGCGGCGTCGGCACCCCGATTTGGAATGGCACCTCCTTTGTCGACATGGACGAAATGGGTGGCTTGCTCCTGGCCTCATTCAAGTTCAGCGATATGATTGGGCTTGAGGCTGGCATCGGCTATAAAAGTCAAGAGTATGATGATGCCGGACAAACCTGGGAGCGGGATACGATGACCTATTACGCGCAGCTTCCCATCACGCTTGCCGACGGCGTTTACATCATCCCGGAAGTTGGTATGTATGACTTCGGCGACCTGGAACAGACCGGTCTTGCCGACATCGACCTGGGCGACCTGAGCTATATCGGCGCCAAGTGGATGATCAACTTCTAATGATTTAAATTTGCTGCGCAACATTTAGATCATAGAAAAAGTAAAAGAGAAAAAGGCCCGGAGCGTTTGCTCCGGGCCTTTTTTTATTGCATCAACTCACTGCTGTCCGGTTAAGTTTTCGAAAAATCGATATAAGTAACTATAATAGCTATGAAATGCATTCATTAAAAGGTGTCCGCGATTTGAAATTTGATTCCAAGCGGCCTACACCCTTCGCACAGGCCCAAATTGTGCGAAAGGAGACCGGCCGTGAATCAAGGGAGCACCGTCTTCGCCCAAGTCATGGACTTTTTGCCTAAGTGGCAATTCCGTCGCTGTGTCCAGCGGTATCAAGGGAATTTCCGTGTTCGTTCCTTCAAATGCTTCGATCAATTTCTTTGCATGGCCTTTGCGCAGTTAGCCCACAGGCAGAGCCTTCGGGATATTGAGTGTTGTCTGAGGGCCATGGACAAAAAGCTGTATCATTCAGGCTTTCATGGCAAAGCCTCTAAGAGCAATCTGGCCGATGCTAACGAAAAGCGCGATTGGCGTATCTATCGAGATTTTGCACAGATCCTGATTGCCAGGGCCTGGGGCCCTTTATTCTGGCGACGATTTCGGTCTCCAATTGGATGAAACTGTATATGCCTTGGATGCCAGTACTATCGATCTTTGCTTGTCGGTCTTTCCATGGGCCAGGTTTCGTCGGACCAAGGGCGCCGTCAAACTGCATACGCTTCTGGATTTAAGAGGGGACATCCCATCTTTTATCGACATCACCGACGGCAAGGTGCATGATGTCAATATACTGGATGTGCTGTTCGAAGAAGCTGAAGCCATTTACCTCATGGACCTTGGCTATCTGGATTTCAATCGTCTTTACAGCATCCATCAATCAGGTGCTTTTTTCATCATTCCGGCGAAGTCCAATACCAAAATCCGCCGGCTTTACTCCAGCCCTGTCGACAAGGGATGCGGTTTTCGCTGCGATCAGACCGTCGTGGCAACAGGTTTTTACACCCAAAAAGATTACCCGGAAAAACTCCGCAGGATAAAATTTTTCGATGATGAGCAAGAACGCCATATGGTCTTTTTAACCAACAATTTCAACCTGCCAGCTTTGACAATCGCCGATCTGTACCGAAATCGTTGGAAAGTGGAGTTGTTTTTCAAATGGATAAAGCAGCACCTTCGTATCAAATCTTTCTATGGAACTTCTGAGAACGCGGTGAAAACTCAGATTTGGATTGCTATATCCGTATATGTCCTCGTGGCCATCATGAAAAAGAATATGGAAATCACGATGAGCCTCTACACAATTTTACAGATTCTGAGCTTGACTTGTTTTGAAAAGATCCATCTATTACAGCTACTTACAATTTCTAGTTACGAAAACTTAAATGGCTACCACCATATCCAATTGAAATTATTCGAAAGTTAACCGGACACCAGTGATTTGGTTTTACAACAAAAAAAACAGAATCTTCAACTTACACTGATTTATCTGGAGTTCTGTCAGGCATGTGGGGAATACTGTGGGGAAATTAAAATTGGTAAAGAAAAAGGGAGTTGGCCAATCTGACCTAACTCCCCGTTTTTGCTCTTTGGTGGTCCCACGGAGACTCGATGCGCCATGGGTTTACCCGCCTCCGGCGGGCGCATAAAACTCCGGTTTCCGGCGTGAGAGAGCGAAAAATCAATGAAATCAGCGCATTCCACCCACTTTTAAGGCCATTAAACGCCTTTTCGACCGCCAAAAGCCGTCTAAAAAGCCGTCTGTTTGGAAAATTTTGGCAAAGACTTAAAATTGTACCAATCCAGCCGAAAAATGGGAACGATAGATGTACTCTTCCCCCTTCATTACCAATCGATAACCATTCCTAACCTGCTAATATCTTGACATAAAGCCCCAAGTCTGCCAAACAAGAACCGTTCCCTCCTGAATTCCCACTAACCCATAGAGGTCAGAAACCATGGCACTGACCAAACAATCCCTCGTTGAAGCGATCCAGAACCGGACCGGTCTACCCAAAAACAAAGCAATGGAAACCGTAGGGTCCATCATCGATATCATCAAAGGAACCCTTGCCACCGGTGAAGACGCCCTGATCAGTGGATTCGGTAAATTCCAGATCAAGGAAAAGGGAGAACGCCGGGGGCGGAACCCAGCAACAGGCGGGGATTTGATTTTGAGATCGCGCCGCTTGGTCACGTTCAAGGTGTCGGGAAAGTTGAGGAAACGGGTGAATGGTGGGCCGCCGGAATGAGGGGATCTTGAAGTTTATCAATACAGCGGGCGCTGAACCCGCGGCGCTGAATGCTAATGTCATTCTGGTCTTGCGGATGTGAAGTAAATGACAAGGTGAAGACAGGGTATCTACGGTTTGGGCACCGGTGGATTTCTGACATCACTGCCATGGCATCTTGTGGTATTCTTACTCAATAAAATCAGTGGAAATGATGGCCAAAGTTCTCAGTAGGCTGTCCTCCTATTTGGATTCTCAAATCAGCTATCAAGCTTCAATTACTACAAGCTAAAGGGAGAAGGTTTATCCTATTGGTCCGGGTCGGACCGGAAATTAAAAGATCGCGGCACATATTCGATTGATCATAACTGAAAATCCAAAACACCAATGATGGCTTATGTTTTTTTATAAAAAGGGTAAATTGGCGACAAATTGGGTCTGAAAATCAGGCTCACCGGGTAGTGAAAGATAGGAGGCCATTCCCATCTGTTCTTCCAGGTATTGGCGGTTTGCGGCATCCACCAGTAGAAGGACGCATCCGGTACGGCTTGTGTTTCCAGCAAAATCTATTTTCCCCTTAAATCCCCGGGGCAGGATATTGATCTTACGTAGACTCTCCTCCCGCAGATGATAGCCAAAGGCCCCGGCGATGACAATTTCTTGTAAATCCATAGAGTTTAAACCTGCAGCAGCAAGCAGCATCTCAACACCTGTCTTAACGGCACTCTTGGCCAGCTGGAAGCTCCGTAAATCCTTCTGGGTGAAATAAACCCTGTCGGTCAGGCGGATGGCGGCAATGCTGTCGATTTTCTCATATCGATCTGCAAACGGTCCTTTCGAAGAATTTTTCATTTTTGGATCTATAAGTCTTCCGTTGGGCTCAACATTCTGACCCTCAATAAGGCCTGCCACGATATCCACGATTCCGCTGCCGCAGATGCCTCGGGCCGGAGCGTTGTCGATAGTGCGAAGAGTAAAATATTTTTCATTGGTCCAAACCGTTTCGATAGCCCCGGCTACCGCCTGCATCCCATGGGTGATGCCCATCCCCTCGAAAGCCGGCCCAACAGCGGTCGAGGTCAAGAGTATGTAACCATTGCCGATCAAAACGATCTCGCCGTTGGTGCCTAAATCCATGAACAGTAGGGGTGTTCGACCGCTAAACAGAACAGTACTGAGCAACCCGGCACTGATATCCGAACCCACAAAAGCGTGCGCCACCGGTGGTATGTAGACCCGGCCCCGTTGATTCATTTTCAAACGGAATGTTTGCACCGGATAGCTGCAACCACTTTCCATGCTGACAGCGAAGGGCGCACGGCCAAGGGATTTAGGGTCAATGGCAGCCGCCAGTTGGAGCATGGTGGTATTTCCCCCAATGACGGCATCCACGATCTCCTCAAAGTGGGCACCGGCATCTTGGCAAAGCTTCCCGATCAAGGCATTCAACCCCTCCGCAGTGACATCGGCAATTGCTTTTAGACCCTCCGGTGTTGATGCATACCGGATGCGGGTCATCACATCGTGGCCGAAGCGGGTCTGGGGATTGATGGACGAGGAAGTAGCAAGTTCACGGCCCGATAGAAGATCGAATAGACTCGCCACAATCGTAGTGGTTCCTATATCTACAGCGAGACCCTTGGGAGATAAGGCCTCCCGCCAGCTGGAAAGCTGAACCGGCGGCAGGTTCTCATAGCGAAGCATGAACCGCTCGTTGATTTTTTCCACTACCGCGGCCGGTGCCACTCGGCTTTTTTGGATGCGTTCGCCTTCGAGAATTCGAGTGTCAAGCGCGTGATCCTCGGGAAGAATGATCTTCATGCCATCATAAACTTCAACATCACACGCTAGCCTGATGCCGGCTGAGATTTCGTCTGGTCGCAGATGGGGATGGGGTGTTTCAAGCGGCGGTGATTCCGCCGTGATTTCCACCTTGCACTTGCCGCAAAGCCCGTGACCATTGCAAGGAGCGGCAATTTCAACGCCGGCGCGTCGCAGGGCTTCAAGGAGAGAACTTCCGGCTTTAACGGTGATGGTTTTGTGGATGGGCAGAAGGGTCAAGCAGACTGTTGGACGGTTCATCATCGCATACCTTGGCCGGGCACCGGGTTCGCTGGATCAGATCGCACTCAGCCGCTACTTTGTACATTGTTTGGATCCGTTCGGGGGACATTCCTGCATGCAGCCCGCTGCAAGTTCCAAAGATCAGTCCTCCCTCACCTCCGGCACTGAGCATAATATCATTCACCGCCTGGTACAACCTGTAGACTCCAGTGTCACGGCATGCATTCCCGTTGATATCATATAAGAGGTTCGGATCAATGTTGCCCATCAGGCAAAGTGATTTACCGCAGGTATTTCTGATCGAAGCAATTTCCATACCGGCGGCCGGTTCGATGCACTGCAGTCCATCAAAACCGGCTGCAACAATATGGGGCAGAATCGCGTTCAAATTTCCGTCAGAATGGAAAAATACCGGCACCCCTAGCTCATGGGCAAATGCTACCTGGGCCTGCCAGATGGGCAACAAATACCGTTCAACAAAGTTTGGAGACATGTAAGGGCCATTGCGATATGCGATATCTTCGGCAAGAATAATGCCGTGAGCGCCGGCGTTCACTCCCCGGGCCATGGAAACGTTAACTTGTTGGGAATGTTGCTGCAGCCTCCTGGCCACCTTATCCGGGGACCGGGC
>Ga0272443_10003021_pt1 | contig 20473 bp, 22 predicted proteins | sample SSMAcet12_FD_193581 | JGI IMG/M metagenome (GOLD analysis project Ga0272443, IMG submission 193581) | Marine sediment archaeal communities from Little Sippewissett salt marsh, Falmouth, MA, United States - SSM-Acet-12 | ecosystem: Environmental > Aquatic > Marine > Wetlands > Sediment ... | reverse complement strand
CCCAATGCTCGTCGCCTAATTCAATAAATTTTGGCATTTCTGTCTCTTTGTTTTGGTTTGCGAATCAACCAAAACAATAGAATCACATATGCCAACCATTGTGAATCCCGAATTGTGGGATAGGTTCATGGCAATGCCTTTCTATGGCGTTGCACTCCGTTTGTGAATTTGGGCAGGCATATGTTGGATACAATAACACTAACAAAATCTGATGTTTGGTCCTATGAAGAGGAATGGCGCATTGTTTCTGGGATGCGCGACAAAAAGAAAGACCATGAGATTATAACTTTTTATCGTATATAAGTGGTAAAAATATATCTTTAATGCAAGATAGGCCCAGAAAGTCGCGCACAAATAATTGAGCTTTCAAAAAATTATCCCAATGCAAAAGTGCTGCAAATGAAAAAAAATCCCACAAAGTTTTCCCTTGAATTGGAAGAGGTATAACCAAGCCCTCCCCCGCCACAAGCGCGGAGTGCCCAGGGTGCGAGGAGCGGTGCGCTATGCCTCTCCCCTTGCCTTTGTCCCCGCCCTCGGCCATGTTTGGGGCATGTCCGCCCCGCGCACCCTCTTCCAAAAAATATGGGACGACCACGTGGTGGAGCGCCGCGCGGACGGCACGGACCTGCTCTACATTGACCGCCACCTGGTGCACGAGGTGACAAGCCCCCAGGCCTTTGAGGGCCTGCGTGCGGCGGGGCGGCGGTTGCGGCGGCCGGACCTGACCCTGGCCGTGGCGGACCACAACGTGCCCACGACCGCGCGGGCCCTGGGCATCGCGGACCCGCAGAGCCGCCTGCAGGTGGAGACCCTGACCCAAAACTGCCAGGCGTTCGGCGTGCAGCTCTTTGGCATGTCCGACCGGCGTCAGGGCATCGTGCACGTGATAGGCCCGGAGCAGGGCTTCACCCTCCCCGGCACGACCATCGTCTGCGGGGACAGCCACACCTCCACCCACGGGGCCTTCGGGGCCCTGGCCTTTGGCATCGGCACCAGCCAGGTGGAGCACGTCCTGGCCACGCAGACCCTGCCCCTGGCCCGCCCCCGCGCCATGCGCATCCTGGCCGACGGGCCCATCGCGCCCCACGTGACGGCCAAGGACCTGATCCTACACGTGATTGGTGTCATCGGCACCGCCGGAGGCACGGGCTGTGTCCTGGAGTACGCCGGGCGGGCCTTTACGGACCTGTCCATGGAGGGGCGGATGACCGTGTGCAACATGTCCATTGAGGCCGGCGCGCGCGCGGGCCTCATCGCCCCGGATGAAACCACATTTGCGTACCTGAAGGGGCGGCCAATGGCCCCTGTGGGCGAGGCGTGGGGACAAGGCGTTGCGTACTGGCGCACACTGGCCACAGACCCCGGTGCCGCGTTTGACAAGGAGGTTACCATAGACCCCGCCGAGGTCGCGCCCACGGTCACCTGGGGGACCAGCCCAGAGCACGTGGCGCCCATCACCGCCCAGGTGCCAGAGCCCCGGGACGAAGGCCAGCGCCGGGCCCTGGACTACATGGCGCTCACGCCCGGCACGCGCCTTGTGGACATCCCTGTGGACAAGGTGTTCATAGGCTCGTGCACCAACGCGCGGATTGAAGACCTCCGCGCCGCAGCCGCCGTCGCCCGAGGCCGAAAGGTCGCGCCGGGCGTCAAGCTGGCCATGGTCGTGCCCGGCTCTGGCCTCGTGAAGGCGCAGGCGGAGGCCGAGGGGCTGGACAAGATATTGACCGAAGCAGGTTTTGACTGGCGGGAGCCGGGGTGCTCCATGTGCCTGGCGATGAACGCGGACCGGCTGGAGCCCGGGGAGCGCTGCGCGGCGACCTCTAACCGGAACTTTGAGGGCCGCCAGGGCAAGGGCGGGCGCACGCACCTCATGTCCCCCGCCATGGCCGCCGCCGCCGCCGTCACTGGCCGCCTGACGGACGTGCGGGCCCTGTCGCCCTGACCCCAAAATCTGCGCGGGCTTTGACACGCCCCGCGCCTGGGCCTATATCACCACCATGACCGAGATATCCCTCAAGACCGGCCTGGCCGAGATGCTCAAAGGCGGCGTCATCATGGACGTCGTCACACCGGAGCAGGCCAAGATCGCCGAGGGCGCGGGGGCCGTGGCCGTCATGGCGCTGGAGCGCGTGCCCTCGGACATCCGGGCGGCCGGCGGCGTGGCGCGCATGTCTCCGCCCGCCCTGGTGGAAGCCGTCATGGCCAGCGTGTCCATCCCCGTCATGGCCAAGTGCCGCATCGGGCACTTCGCCGAGGCGCAGGTGCTCCAGGCCCTGGGCGTGGACTACATAGACGAGAGCGAGGTCCTGACCCCCGCGGACGAGGACAACCACATAGACAAGCACGCCTTCACGGTGCCCTTCGTGTGCGGCGCGACGTGCCTGGGCGAGGCGCTGCGCCGGATCGGGGAGGGCGCGGCCCTGATCCGCACGAAGGGCGAGCCCGGGACGGGCAACATCGTGGAGGCCGTGCGCCACCTGCGCCAGATGAACGCCGAGCTGCGCCGCGTGCTGGCCCTGGACGAGGGCGAGGTCATGGCCGAAGCCAAGCGCCTGGGCGCGCCGTTTGAGCTGCTGCGCGTCGTGCGGCGGGAGAGCCGCCTGCCCGTGCCGAACTTCGCCGCCGGGGGCATCGCCACGCCCGCGGACGCGGCGCTGTGCATGCAGCTGGGGGCGCAAACGGTGTTCGTCGGCTCCGGGATATTCAAGTCCGAGGACCCCGCAGGCACCGCAGCCGCAATCGTGAAGGCCACGGCGTTTTATAATGACCCCGAGAAGGTGCTGGAAGCCGCGCGCGCGCTGACCGGCGCGGCGATGCCGGGCCTTGAGCTCGGCACGATAGAGGCCAAGGACAAAATGTCCGAGCGCGGGTGGTAGAAAAACCATACGCTCCGATATAAAGCTTGACATACCGCGCAGATACGTGTAATTTTCAGTCCTAGCTGTTAACTTACATGTAGACTGAACGCGTATGTCGGCACCCCCCCCCATAAAATTGGTGATTCTGGACTACGATGGAACGTTGCAGGGCCCCTCTACCTCTATCCTGCAGGTCGCCTTTCGTGTGGCCAGAGAGCGAGATATGGCCAGTGGACGGTCACGTTTGAGCGAAGACTGGACACGTGAGAAATTGCAAGCGGCCCTGAGTGACCCGAGGCTGCATGGAATAGACTCTTGGCCTATAGATAAAGCGGCAGAACAGCTGAACAATATGCCAGATATTAGTGCTGAGCTGAGAGCGCTTATCCCTTTTGTTATGAAACAAAGAGCATTAGAAGAGTCATTTATGGAATCCAAAGCTGAGTGCAGACATTTCATTGAGCGCATGCATACAAAAACAGTGGCACAAAAGATTGCCCTTGCAAGGGAGGAGACGAGGGGGGCTAGCTTGTGGGACTTCCTGTTGACGTTGGAAAAGGCACAAATCTCAGACCAAAAGATGGTTGCATTATACCAAATGTCACAATCAGATAATGAGGATGATTTGTTAAAGGTAGGCCATCTTCTCATACGGCTATGGATAAAAGGAAGGTTGGCAGACTTACAAAAAAACTCTGATCGACTGCATGAAAATACTATATTTACGCCATTTTCAAGGAATTTTTATCTCAGGGAGGGAGCACCCGCGTTTCTTCAATACCTCAAAGGCCAAGGTATCAAAATCGCCCTCGTGACAGGACGCACACCGCGCTTTGAGGATTTTAGAGATCTTCTGGAGTTCCATATATCTGCTCAGGACTTATTACTGGCCGGGGACAGCATAAAACCGGAAAATATGTTTGACAGTATTATAATAGGATCAACAAAGAAGCGGCGAGATTTTGCTAAAATCATGACAGAACTGAGTATTGAACCCGAAAACACGCTGGCCATTGGAGATGCACCGGGTGATATAGGGGCTGCGATTGCGTCCGGTGCGTGGCCTCTTGGTCTCTCTGACCCCATCGATCCTCAAGGGATAGAGGGCATTGTGCCGTGCATTGGCACCAACATGATGGAGGCGTTGCCATATGTGCACAACCCCACGCAAGCACGGATACTGCGATACGACAAACTCGTTTGCACAGAAAATGATTATAAAAATTGGATCGATAGAAGCCCCTGGCGTCAAGCCAATCTCGCAAACGCGCATCCCGAAAGCGCCCCAGGGTAGCGGATAAATAAGCCGTTATATCAGGCCGACCCCCATGCGTCTTGGCTCCCCTTGCCCCGCCCCGGGCGCGGGCTATGTATGGTGGGGTGAGAGACATAGAGGCCACACTTCTGCCGCGCGCGGCGGACATAGGCGGGTTTACGGTCCACAGGGTCCTGCCCGCGCCGCAGCGCGCGATGGTAGGGCCCTTTATCTTCTGGGATCAGATGGGCCCTGGGGAGTTTCTCAGGGGCCGGGGCGTGGACGTCCGCCCCCACCCGCACATAGGCCTGGAGACTCTGACGTATCTGTTTGACGGGACGCTGGACCACCGGGACTCTCTGGGGTGCGCGCAGCGCATAGCGCCGGGCGACGTAAACCTCATGACCGCCGGGGGCGGGATTGTGCACTCTGAGCGCACGGGGCCGGACATCCGCGCCGGGGGCCCCTCACGCCTGTTTGGGATACAGAGCTGGATGGCCCTGCCCCGCGGCGAGGAGTCTGGGCCGGCGCGCTTCACCCACACGCAGGGCTCGGCGATCCCAGAGCCCAGGGCCGGCTTGCGCGTTATTGTGGGTGCGTTTGCGGGGGTCCGCTCCCCCGTCCAGACGGCGTGGGAGGCCCTTTATGTGGACGTTCGCCTGGAGCCGGGGGGGCGCTTGCCCATTCCCGCAGACGCGGCAGAGGAGCAGGCGCTTTTTGTTGTCGCGGGCACCCTGATGCTGTGCGATGCGCAGGCCGCAGCGGGGCGGATGCTGGTCCTGCGGCCTGGGGCGGAGGTTGAGGTTGTGGCTGGGCCGGGCGGGGCCCACTTCATTTTGCTGGGCGGGGCGGCTATGGACGGCCCGCGCCATATCTGGTGGAACTTCGTGGCCTCAGACCCGCAGATGATCACGGAGGCCGCCCGCCGTTGGGAGGCCAGGGGCTTTGACCCCGTGCCCGGCGACGCGGAGCGCATCCCCCTGCCCCAGGACTAGGCCCTTGCGCCCCCGACGCCCTTGCGCCCATCTTTGGTTATGGCCAGCCCCCTACCCCCCTGCATCACGGCGCATGACCTGCTGAAGGCCACGGCAGTCGCGATTATGATCGTGGACCACGTGGGGTCCTATTTTTTTCCCGAGAACTTGTGGCTCCGCGCCGTGGGGCGCGCCAGTGCGCCCATATGGCTGTTCCTCATAGGCCACGCCCGTGGACGGGCTGTTCCCGCAAACCTCCTCCTGGCCGGTGCCGGCCTCGTGGGGGCCAACGCCCTGGCGGGCCTCCCGCTCCTGCCCTTGCCTGTCTTGTTCACCATCGCCGCCACGCGCCTGGCCCTGGGCCGGGTGACGCGCGCCTTCCTGAAGGACAACGACCGGGAGAAGATGGGTATCGTCCTGGCGGGCCTGGCCCTCCTGGCCCTTCCCACAAGCGCGGTGGCGGAGTACGGGAGCCTGGGCCTGCTCTTCGCCCTCATGGGCACCCTCGTCCGGGATGGGGTCCGGGGGGCTACCCTGGCCGCGACCGGCGCGGCTGGGCTTGTGGCGTACTGCGCCTGGAATCACATCGTCTTTGCTTTTCCCCTGGCCGAAGCGGCTCTCGCGGCAGTGGCGGTGGCGGGGGCCCTGGCCCTTTTGGCCCGCTTCCGGGCGGGAACCCTGCCCGCCCTGGATGCGCGTCTACCCAGGCCCTTGTCTGCCCTCCTGCGCCTTGGGGGCCGACGGACGTTGGAGATTTACGTCGCGCACCTGCTCGTGTTCAAGGCCGCAGCCTGGGCTCTGTCCACAGGGCCTTTCGTCTCGCCTTAACGCGCTTTACGCGCATAAAAAACATTGCTACCATGGGTGCCATTCCTCTGGTCCCGCACAACCCCCCTATCTGAAGGTCACGCCCATGAGTATAGACCCCGCACTCTCCATCCTCATCGTCGACGACTACAAGACCATGCTCCGCGTGATTCGCAACCTCCTCAGCCAAATTGGCCTTAAGGATGTGGACGAAGCCACAGACGGTGCCAAGGCCGCAGATATGCTCCGCATGAAGAAATACGGCCTGATCATCTCCGACTGGAACATGGAGCCCGTCTCAGGCCTGGACCTCCTCAAGGTTGTCCGCGCCGGGCGCGCGGGGGACCCCAATGTCCCGTTCATTATGGTGACGGCGGAGAACAAGGTGGAAAATATCCTGGCCGCCAAGCAGGCCGGGGTGAGCAACTACATCGTCAAGCCCTTCAGCGCGGAGACCCTGCGCACAAAGATAGAAGCTGTCCTTAAATCTGCGGGAGACAAAACATGAGCAAGGAGATCTTTGAGCGCGATCAGGTCGTCCAGATCGTCACACACGTGGCACGCAATCTTCTCCCCCCCATGGATGCCCTCTGGAGGGACCTTCACCGCGTGGTCACCCAGATGCAGGCCGACCTGGCCACGTCTGGCCCGGCGCACATCCGCGCCCTTGTACCTGACGCGCTTTCAGAGATGGCGGCCATACGCATCATGATGGAGGAAAAGGCCGCTACCATCATGGGAGCCTGTGAGGCCCTGGGCCCCGAGGTGCAGGACTCCCTGAAGGGCGACATCATGGAGGCCTGCACCGCCTTTGACATCATGCGCCAGCGCGCGGACAAGGTCTCCCGCGCGCTTGAGCGTATGGATGAGGGGGCCGCTGCTATAGAGAAAATACTCAGGGAGCGCTTCGCCGACCTGGAGGCCGACCTGGGCGGCAGCGGCATTGAGGGAGAAGGTGCCGGCCTTATGACGGGCCCCCAGCTCCCCGGCAAGGGTCTGTCTCAGGAAGAGATAGACGCCCTGCTGGACAGCTTCTAGGGCGAAACAAAAAAGGGGGAGGCCGCCGTGGCGATAGGGGATGCAGAAAACGAGGGGACCCTCACAGGGGTAGAGCGCACCTTTGACAGGCAAGATTTCATCGTTTCCAAAACAGACCTGAAGGGGCGAATCACCTATGGCAACCGCCTCTTCACGGACCTTTCTGGCTATGACTACAAAACCCTCATCGGTGCACCCCACTCCCTCATCCGACACCCCCACATGCCCCGCTGTATCTTCAAGCTTATGTGGGACACCATAGAGGCGCGGAAAGAGATCTTCGCCTATGTCGTCAACCGCTGTGCAAACGGGGACCACTATTGGGTGGAGGCCCACGTAACGCCCACCCATAACGAGCAGGGGGCGGTCAACGGCTACCACTCTAACCGCCGCGTGGCAAACCCCGCCGTCCTCCAGGACACCATTGTGCCCCTCTACAAAGGCCTGCTGGACATAGAATCAGGGGCCCCGAACCGGAAGGAGGGGATGAAACGCGGCTTTGCCGCACTCCAGGAAATCCTAAAGAAAAAAGGCATGGCTTATGATGAGTTCTTCTTTTCTCTCGCAGGCTAGGCTCGCTGCGGGCCTCTTGGTGGGCCTGAGCGTTCTGGCTCTTGTCTTGCCCCTTGCAAGCGTAGGGGTGGATCCGCGCCTGCTGCCCCTGGCGGCCGCCGCACTCGCCGCCCTCATCTTTGCCCTCCTCACCCGGGGCACCGCGCGCATACGGGAGGTGACAACACAGTGCAAGCGCCTGGAACAGGGGGAGTTCAACACCCGCATTGACATACAGGAAACCGGAGAGATTGGTGAGCTTCTGTGGACCATAAATGACCTTACAGACCGCCTGGATGCCTATGTCCGGGAGACCATGGCCTGCATGGACTATGTCTCCCGCAACCATTACTTCCGCCTCATCCGCGAGGACGGGATGCCCGGCGTCATGCTCAACGCTGCACGGACCATAAATGCGGCCACACAGGCCGTTGACAAGCGGATGACCGGCTTTGTGTCCATCGCGAATGACTTTGATCTTGCCCTTCAAGAGGTGGTCAAAACCCTGAACACAACCGCACAAGACCTGACCTCGGCGTCAGGAGAGATGTCTTGCGTTGTGTCAGAAACCAAGGTGGACGTGGAGCAAGTCAACCAGACCTCCAGCGCGACATCAGAGAGCGTCCAGACCATATCCGCCGCCACAGAGGAAATGTCAAGCTGTATCAATGAGATCAGCGAGCAAATCAATCAAACCTCAGAGATCGCAGCGCAGGCCGTGGCGGAAGCCGGGCGCGCAAAGGGGACCATGGGAGGTTTCCTCGCGGCGGCGGAAAAGATCGGCGCTGTCGTGGAGATGATTGAAAAAATCGCCAAGCAGACCAACCTTTTGGCCCTGAACGCCACCATAGAGGCCGTGCGGGCAGGAGAGGCGGGCAAGGGCTTTGCCGTGGTGGCGAACGAGGTGAAAGGCCTCGCCAATCAGACGGGTGCCGCGACAGAAGAAATCGGCAAGCAGGTCAACACCATACAGAGTGAGGCAGAGAACACAGCCCGGGCCTTTAGCGACATTGAGACCATCGTGGAGCAGATCCAGACCTATGCCACAGGCGTGGCCGCCGCTGTCACAGAGCAGAGCGCGGCCTCAAGCGAAATCGCCGGCAGCGCAGCCCAGGCCGCCGGGACAACGGCCGATTCCGCAAACAAGATTGACCACCTGGAGCAAAATATGGGCCGGGTGACAGAGGCCGCGACCCTCGTGAGCCGGGCAACGGGGCACATCTCCACAGAGGTGGTGGACAAGGTGCAGGCCCTGCTCGTCCAAATGGACGGCCTGGTGGCCGAACTGAAGCGGAAGTCTTAGGGGGACTGCAACATGGACGACCTCATCCAGGAATTTGTGGCCGAGACGAGCGAGAGCTTGGACCTGCTGGACGCGGACCTGGTTGCCCTGGAGCAGAACCCAGAGGACGAGACCCTCATCGCGAACATCTTCCGCGTTCTGCACACCATAAAAGGCACCTCAGGCTTCCTGGACCTCCCGCGCCTGGGCAACGTGGCACACAAGGGGGAGGACGTCCTGGGCCTCTTCCGCGACAAAAGGCTTGCCGTCACCCCTGAGTACATCACCCTCATCCTGGAGGCCATAGACCGCATCAAGGGCATCCTCACCGTCATAAACGCCACAGGGCAGGAGCCCACGGGCAGCGATGACGCCCTCTTGGCCAAGCTAGAGGCCGTCTACACGGGCGCCTCCGGGGATGCAGAGGGCGACGGAGGCGAAGAATACGGAACCGCAGGCACAGCCAGTGCGCCAGAGCCAGAGCCGGAGCCAGAGCCAGAGCCGGAGCCGGAGCCGGAAGAGTCGGTCCAAGAGACCCCTGCGGCCGAATCCGCCCCTGCCCAGCCGCCGCCACAGGCCGCAAAAGACCAGACCGACGATGTGGCCTTTATGGCGGGCCTAGAGCACAAAACCGAGGTGCAGACCCTGCGCGTGAATGTCCAGCTCTTGGAAGACCTGATGACCACAGTCTCAGAGCTCGTCCTTATGCGCAATCAGCTCATGCAGATCGCCCGACAGCAGGGAGAAAGCGTCTTCACCGCCCCGCTTCAGAACCTCAACCACGTCGTCTCTGACCTCCAAGAGGGGGTTATGAAAACCCGGATGCAGCCCATCGGCAATGCGTGGCAGAAGCTCCCGCGCATCGTCCGCGATGTCTCAAACGATCTGGGAAAGTCCATAGACCTCCAAATGTCCGGGCAGGACACAGAGCTGGACCGTCAGATTCTGGAAATGGTCAAAGACCCCCTTACGCATATGGTCCGCAATTCCGCCGACCACGGGGTAGAAACCCCCGCAGAGCGACGCGCGGCGAGCAAGCCGGACACGGGCACCATCTCCCTGCGCGCCTTTCATCAGGGCGGGCACATCATTGTGGAGATAGAGGACGACGGCAAGGGCCTGCCCATGGCCAGGATAAAGGACAAGATTGTCGCGCGCGGCCTGGCGACGGCGGAGCAGCTGGCCACCATGCCCGCGCACAAAATCCAGCAGTTCATCTTCCACCCCGGTTTTTCCACCGCAGACAAGGTGACGGCCGTATCGGGCCGGGGTGTGGGGATGGACGTGGTCCGTACGAACATAGAGAAGATCGGGGGCTCTATAGAGATGGCCTCGGAAGAGGGCAAGGGCACGACCTTCACCATCAAAATACCCCTCACGCTAGCGATCGTCTCCGCCCTCATCGTGAGCGTGCGCGGCCAGCGCTTTGCCATACCCCAGATTGCCGTGTCTGAGCTTGTCCTCGTGGGGCCTGAGACCCCCTACCCCGTTGAGGAGGCCATGGGGGCCCGCGTGCTGCGCCTACGCGGGCGACTCCTGCCTCTTGTTCCCTTAGGGGATCTCCTGGACATTGAAGAAACGCAGGCCTCTCCTCCGGAAAACCCCTATGTCGTTGTGACGCGCGCAGGCTCCACAACCTTTGGCCTTATCGTGGACGACGTTCACGACCTGGAGGAAATCGTCATAAAGCCTCTGGCCGTACCCCTAAAAAACCTGCCGCTCTTCTCAGGCAACACCATTCTGGGCGATGGGTGCGTCATTATGATCTTAGACCCCGCGGGGATACTCAAGGCCGCCGAGGTGGACGAGGCCGAGACAGCCCTGGAGGAAAGCCAAGAAGAGGCCGAGGCCCAGGGAGGACCAGAGACCCTTCTCTTGCTCTTCCGGGGGGGAGACGAGACGATGAAGGCCGCGCCCCTGGACTCTGTCTCCCGCCTGGAAGACATAGAGGTGAGCGCCATAGCCCGTGCCGGTGGCCGCCCGGTCGTGCCGTATCTGGACCACCTCCTGCCCGTGGAGAGCCTCTCGGGCCCGCTTTCCTTGAGCACGGAAGACGGGGCCCGCCGTCCCCTTATCATCTTGCGCCACGAGAACCAGACCTGCGGCCTTTTGGTGGAGCAGATCTTGGATGTTGTGGCCTATCGGGGTGCCCTGCAAGCGGAAGGCACGGGCTCCATAGCCGACAGCGTTATCCTAAACGAGGTGCCAACGGACGTGATCAACGTACCCGCCCTGGCGGCGCAAGGCATCGCCATGCGAGCGGAAGGGGGAGGATAAAAACAGGCCCATGGCTGAGTACGAGACCAAACAGTATTTGAGTGTCTACCTGGGTACGCAAAGTTTTGGCGTGCCCACGACAACCATACGTGACGTGCTGCGCGCCCTGCCCGTCACGCCCGTGCCCTGTGCGCCCGGGCATATAGCCGGTATCTCTAACCTCCGTGGCCGGATTGTGACGGTCATTGACCTGTTCTCCCGGATTCACGAAGAGCGGAAGCAGGACGAGACTCCAGAAATGCAGATGAACGTGGTTGTGGAAAGCCGTGGGGAGTTGTATGCCCTTCTGGTAGACCGGGTGGGGGATGTCCTGGCCCTGGACCCGGCAGAAATGGAACCTCCGCCATTGACTCTTCGGGAGGCTTGGCGAGACTTGTGTACAGGCGTAAACAAGCGGGAGGGGGAACTGATGGCCCTTTTGGACCTACAGAAGGTCGTACACCCCGAGGACCAGTAGAGGAAAAAATGACCAACAAAACCTGCCTTATCGTGGACGACAGCGGTATCGTCCGAAAAGTCATCCGGGGTCATCTGGAATCCATGGGGTTTGTCTGCTCAGAAGCGGAAGACGGAGCCACCGCGCTGCGGCACTGCGTGGCCCCTGGACCAAAGCCGGATCTTATCATGCTGGACTGGAACATGCCGGTGATGACGGGCATAGAGTTTTTGCGCGCTCTTAGGGTGATTGAGGGCGGGGACGCGCCGATTGTCATTTTCTGCACGACAGAGAACACCATGGCCAAGATGTGCGAGGCCATGGAGGCCGGGGCGCAGGATTTCATCATGAAGCCCTTTGACCGTGAGATTTTGCAGGTGAAGCTGGAGCAAAACGGCCTCTTGGAAGGGGGTTAGGGCCATGACCTTGTCCGGACCCTCCTCCGACGCCGCCGCGCCGCCGCGCCCAGTGCGGGTGCTGATCGTGGACGACAGCGCGATCATCCGGGCCCTGATTGAGCGCATCTTAAAGACCGACCCCCACATCACGGTCTGCGGCTTTGCGCGCAACGGGCAGGAGACCCTGGAGGCCCTGAACGCCTGCGACCCAGATATAGTGGTCTTGGACATAGAAATGCCCGTGATGGACGGGATCACAGCCCTGCCCCGCATTCTGGAGAAAAAGCCTAAGGTGAAGGTCCTCATCTGTTCCACCCTTTCGGACCGGGGCGCGGCAATCTCTATCAAGGCCCTGGGCCTGGGCGCGGCGGACTGCCTCCTCAAGCCCTCATCGCCCACAGCCATAAGCGCGACGGGGGAGTTCCACCAAGACCTCCTGCGCCTCGTGCGGCATATCGGAGGAGCAGCCATCGCCGCCGCGCGCGCGCAGGCAGACCCGCACCCTCCGTCCCCGGCACCAACACCTCGAGCCGACGCACTGCCCTCACGCCGCACGCCCGCAGCGCGACCCACCCCCGCACCGCGCCCCATGCCTACCAGAGCCAGGAGGCCAAAGGTCCTGGCCATCGGGTGCTCCACCGGCGGGCCCGCAGCGCTGGGCCAGATCCTACCAACGCTTAAGGGGCTAACCGTACCCATCGTGGTCACCCAACATATGCCCAAGGCCTTCATCCGTATTCTCGCGGAGCACTTGGCGACATCCTCTGGCATGCCCTGCACGGAGGCGGGCGCTGGCATGTCGCTGGAGCCGGGGCGGGCCTACTTTGCCCCCGGCGGGCTCCACATGGGCTTCACCTCCGGGGCCAGGGGCGCAGCCCCCGCCATCTCCCTGTCTGACTCCCCGCCGGAGAACTTCTGCAAGCCCGCCGTGGACCCCATGCTGCGCGGCCTCCTAGAGGTCTATGGCGGGCCCGCCATCTTGGTTGCCATCCTCACGGGCATGGGGGAAGACGGAGCCAAAGGGTGCCGTGCAGTGGCCGACGCGGGGGGCCGCATCCTGGTGCAGGACGAGGCGACAAGCGTCGTCTGGGGCATGCCTGGGGCCGTGGCCCGCGCAGGGCTGGCACACGCCATCCTGCCCCTTCAGGAAATCGCCCCCGCCATCCGGGTGGCGTGCGGAGGGTCACAGGCATGAGCGACCTCTCCCCCGCAGACTTCGCCCTCTATCGCGATCTTCTCCTGCGCCACTCAGGCCTGGACCTGAAGGAGAACCAGGCGTACCTCCTCTTGTCTCGCCTCACCCCCCTGGCCAAGCGCATGGGATTTGCCGAGGGCCTTCCGGCCCTGACCGCCGCTGTGCGCACGGGGAATAAGTCTACTGTGCCCGCGATTGTGGAGGCCATGACCACAAACGAGACCTCCTTCTTTCGCGACACCAAGCCCTTCCTAGCCCTTACAGAGCTCCTGCCCTCCCTTCTCTCAAACCGTGCGGAGGGCAAGGCCCTGCGCATCTGGTCTGCGGCCTGCTCCACGGGGCAAGAGGCATACTCCATCGCCATGACCCTGGATGAGGCCCTCGCAGCCAAGCCCGGCTGGCGCTATGAGATCCTGGGTACGGACATTGCGGATGAGGTCTTGGAGCGCGCCCGCCTGGCGACCTATAGCCAGTTTGAGGTCCAAAGGGGCCTGACCTTCCAAAGGATCATGAAGTACTTTGAGCAGGACGGCACCTCCTGGAGATTGAAGGCGAACCTTCGGACTCCGTGCACGTTCAAGAAGGCCAATCTTTTGGAGGGCGTGACCCACCTGGGCACGTTTGACATCATTTTTTGCCGCAATGTCCTGATCTACTTCAACGCGGACACAAAGGCCCAGGTTCTGGCAAAGCTCGCCTCGCGCCTCTCTCCGGACGGCATCCTCTTCCTTGGCGCGGCAGAAGCCGTCATGGGCTACTCTAACGCCTTCACTGCGGTGGAGGGGCGGCACGGCGTCTTGCGGTTGAAAAAACCGTAGGACTCACGCCCATGGACAAAGATCTCATACAGGTCACGCGCCTCGCCAACGGCCTGACCGTGGCCACAGACCGGGTGCATGGGGTGCACTCGGCGGCCATAGGCGTGTGGATCGCTGCGGGGGCGCGCTACGAAGACCCAGAGCGGGAAGGCGGCCTGGCGCACCTGGCGGAGCACATGCTGTTCAAAGGCACGCCCACGCGCAGCGCCGCGGACATCGCGCACGCGGTGGAGGCCTATGGGGGGGATCTGAACGCCTATACGGGGCGGGAGGTGACGGCATATCACGCGCATGTCCTGGCAGAGGACGCGCCCCACGCGGCGGACGTTCTGGCCGACATGATCCGCCGCTCTACCCTCCCCGAGGATGAGTTGGCACGGGAAAAGGCCGTCGTTCTGCAAGAGATTGGCATGTGCGCAGATACCCCGGACGACCGGGTTCATGTCCACGCCTACACCACCGCCTGGCCCGGCCAGGCCCTGGGCGCACCGGTCCTGGGCACTGTTCAGACCGTCCAGACCCTCACGCGTGAGGCCATCATGGCGTACACGCACAGGGCCTACCGCCCCGAGCGCATGGTGCTCTATGCCGCAGGCGGGGTAAAGCACGGAGCCGTGGTGGACCTGGCGCAAGACCACTTTGGGGATATGCAGGCAGGCCCAGCCCTCGCCTACCCGGCCCCGGCGCGGTACGCGGGCGGAGAGCTGCGCGAAAACAAGGCTCTAGAGCAGGCGCATGTTTTCCTGGCCTTCCCCGGTGTGGCCCGTGATGACCCAGAGTACTACGCCGTGCAGGCGCTGGCCATCGTCCTGGGCGGGGGGGCCGCTTCGCGCCTCTTCCAAGAGATACGCGAGAAAAGAGGCTTGGTTTATACTGTAAGCGCTTTCCACGCGGCCTACCGCGACACAGGCCTGTTCGGCATCTACGCCGGCACGGGCCCAGAGAGCCTGGCAGACCTCACCCCCGTGGCGTGCGACGAGGTCACGCGCCTGGCGGACACCCTGACAGAGGCCGAGACCACGCGGGCCCGGGCGCAGATGCGCGCGCGCCTTCTCATGGGTCGGGAGTACATGCTCCACCGGGCCGACATGGGGGCCCGGCACCTCCTCTTGAAGGGGCAGGCGCTGGACGTGGCGTCTCTGGTGGCCAAGATAGAGGCCGTGGACGCCCCGGCCATCGCGCGCGCGGCACGGCGGGTTTTCGCGGGGAGGCCCACCCTGGCCGCGCTCGGGCCCATCGGGGCCCTGGAGTCATACGACGCCCTCGCGGACCGCCTGAAGCGGTGCACGTGAGCAGCGCGCGCCAAGAGCGTCCCCATCTTGCGCGCCCCGTTGCTGGGGCGTTTAATGCCGCCCATGTTTGAAACCATCGCCGCCATCCGCACGCGAGACCCGGCCCGGCCCGGCTTTTGGGAGGTCTTCCTAGCCTACAACGGCTACCACGCCGTGGTGTGGCACAGCGCGGCGCACTGGCTCTGGCGGCACAACGTCCGGACGCTCGCGCGGGTCCTTGCCAACCTCGCCCGGATCCTCACAGGAATTGAAATCCACCCCGGAGCGACCATAGGGCGCCGCCTCTTCATAGACCACGGGACGGGGACCGTCATCGGCGAGACCGCCGTCATCGGTGATGACGTCACGCTCTATCACGACGTCACCCTGGGTGGAGTGGGGCGCATGGGCGTCGTCAACGGCAAGCGGCACCCCACCATCGGGGACCACGTTATCATCGGCGCGGGAGCCCAGGTCCTGGGTGACATCACCATTGGCGAAGGGGCAAAGGTGGGCGCAAACTCCGTCGTCGTGGCGGACGTCCCCCCGCACACCACCGCCCTGGGCATCCCCGCCCGCATCGTGGGGGGAGACGAGCGCGAGCGGGCCTATGGCCTGCCCACACGGGCAGAGCTGGCCGAGGTGGCCGACACCCTGGACTGCCTCATCCGGGACGTGGCGGCCATAAAGCGAGCCATGGGACTTCACACGCAGGACTGCAATGCCTGAACATCCCCCCCAGCCATGGCCCGGCGGAAGGCCTTGGCCCCTGGCTGGCCGTGGAACAATCCACCCATGTGCCGCGTGACGGCCCGGGCGGGCGCACCGGACTCCTGAATATAGGCGGCCATAGCGCGGGCGACCTCTGTGCGGGTCTTTGTTGAGGCAGGGTCCAAAGTGGCCAGCAGCCACGGGTCCCGGTACGCGGCGCGCCCGATCATCACCCCGTCCACCAGGCCTGTGTGGGCGTGGGCCTGCTCTGCCGTGACGATGCCACCATTGAGGATGACGGCGCGGTCCGGAAACTGGGTTTTGAGCCACTGCACACGGGCATAGTCCAAGGGCGGCCTGCTGCGGTTTTGATGGGGTGACAGGCCCCTAAGCCAACACTTGCGGGCGTGGACGATGAGGCCCCCTGCCCCCGCCGCGAACACAGCCTCGGCAAAGCGCAGAAGGAACTCTGGCGAGTCCTGCCCGTCCACCCCTGTGCGGCACTTAACCGTCACGGGCAGGCCGCAGGCGGTCATGGCCTGCACGCACTGGGCCACAAGGTCGGGGCGCAGCATAAGGCACGCGCCAAACTGCCCGCGCTGCACCCGGTCTGAGGGGCAGCCGCAGTTCAGGTTCACCTCATCGTACCCCGCCGTCGCGCCCATCTCCGCACAGCGGGCCAGGTCCGCCGGGTCAGACCCTCCAAGCTGAAGGGCCACGGGATGTTCCGCAGTATGAAAGGCCAGAAGGCGCGCCGCCGGGCCGTGGAGCAGGGCCCCGGTGGTGACCATTTCTGTGTACAGGCGCACGGAGGGACTCACCAGCCGGAGGAAAACCCGGCAGTGGCGGTCTGTGTAGCCCATCATGGGCGCGATGGAGATGGGGATCATGGCCCCGCAGCGGCCAGAGCCTCGGCGGGCGAGAGTGCGCCAGTGTACAGGGCCTTGCCCACCACGACGCCTCCAATGACGCCGACAGCGGCGGCGGCGCGGATGTCGTCCGAACCGCCCACACCGCCGGAGGCGATGACGGGGATGTCCACCGCGCGTGCCAGGGCCGCTGTGGCCTCCACATTCAGGCCGCCTCCTGTCCCGTCCTGGTCTATGTCCGTGTGGACAATCGCCGCCGCGCCCCACTGCGCGGCCCGGGCGGCCAAGACCTCCGCCCGCAGGCCGCTATCCTCCGTCCAGCACTGTAGAGAGACCATACCCCGCCGGGCGTCCACGCCAATGGCCACCCGGCCAGGAAAGCGCGCACACGCCGCGCGGGCCATCTCTGGGTCCCGCACCGCCGCTGTGCCGATGATGACCCGCGTGACGCCGGAGCAAAGCCAGCGCTCTACGTCCGCCATGCTGCGGATGCCTCCGCCCAGCTGCACGGACAGGGACGTGGCCTGAGCGATCTGCGCCACAGCGGGCGCATTGACCGAACGGCCCGCCATGGCCCCGTCAAGGTCCACCACGTGTATCCACTGGAACCCGGCCGCTGCAAAGGCGCGGGCCTGCGCAGCCGGGTCTGGGTTAAACACCTCCGCGCTGGCCATGTCCCCACGCGTGAGGCGCACGCACTGCCCCTCCTTCAGATCTATGGCGGGATAAACGATCACCTAGCCGCTCGCCGTTCTGGCTGCGCCCTGGGCCTCGTCCTCCGTCACGCGGATACGGCCACGGGGCGCGGGCTGGTACGCGATCTTGGCGTGCGTCTCGCAGTACGGCAGGCCCAGAGCAGAGGGCTTCCCGCAGAAGCCAAAACCGGGCTTTTTTGGGTCCCCAATGGGAAAGCAGCAGGCCCGAGGCGTGAGGTCCATCATGGACACCAGGCCCTTGGCCGCCGTATCCGCCTTTGCCGCAGCAGCCGCAGGCGTCGCAACAGAGCGCTTTTTGACGTTGTTCTGTTGCAGCGGACTCACCCGCGCCGCGAGGGACAGGCGGTGTGCCTTTCCGATGACCGCGTTGCGCGTCACGCCACCCAAAATTGCCGCAATCTGAGAGGCCGTCTTCCCCTGCCCCCACAGATCGGTCAGTAGCGCCACGCGCTCTTCCGTCCAGCCCATCACACAGCCCCCCTTGTTGATTAGCGGTGCCCGAACGCTACCAACCGGGGGGCGGCCCCGGAAGCGCGGGGCGCACAAAAACCGCCCCTTATCCACACGCGCAGATATCCACAATGTTTTTCAGTGGGTTAGATAGCCCATTGCGCGCGGGTGCGGGTTCCTATAGGCCTAGGCGCATGTTTACCCTCACCACGGCGATCTCCTACGTCAACGGTGCCCCGCACCTGGGCCACGCGTATGAGGCCATCCTGGCCGACGCCGTGGCGCGCTTCCGGCGGCTGGAGGGGCGGCGTGTCCTGTTCATCGGCGGCACGGACGAGCACGGGGAGAAGGTGGCCTCCACCGCCCGCGCGCAGGGCGCGGAGGTCCAGGCTTTTGCCGGCCACAACGCCGCCGCGTTCCAGGCCATGGGGCAGGACCTGGGCATCTCCCATGACGCCTTCATCCGCACAACGCAAGAGCGCCACAAAGCCGCAGCGCAGGCCCTGTGGGCCCGCCTGGCGGAGGCCGGGGCTATCTACCTGGGCAAGTACGAGGGCTGGTACTCCGTGCGGGAGGAGGCTTACTTCACGGAAAGTGAACTGCTGACGGACCCAGCAACGGGGGAACGCTTCACCCCAGGCGGCACAGAGGTCAAGTGGGTTGAGGAGGAGAGCTATTTTTTCCGCCTCTCGGCCTACACCGAGGACCTGCTGCGCCTGTACGACGCCCATCCGAGATTCCTCCAGCCAGACGCGCGGCGCAATGAGGTCGCGGCCTTCGTGCGGGGCGGGCTGCGCGACCTGTCCATCTCTCGCCACAAGAGCCGCCTGGACTGGGGGGTGCCCGTGCCCGGCGACGCAAACCACGTGATGTATGTCTGGGTGGATGCCCTGACCAACTACCTCACGGGGTGCGGCTATCCCGGAGACATGGGCGACCGCTGGCCAGCAGATGTACACGTCATCGGCAAGGACATCATCCGTTTCCACGCGGTGTACTGGCCCGCGTTCCTCATGGCCGCCGGTCTGCCCCTTCCGCGCGGCATCTTTGCCCACGGGCACCTGACCATCGGTGGGGAGAAGATGAGTAAATCCCGGGGCAATGTTCTCACGCCGGGGGACCTCCTGGCGGTCTATGGACGCGACCCGCTGCGCTACCTGCTGCTGCGGGAGGTGCCGCACGGGCAGGACGGGGCCGTCGCGCACGTGCACGCGGTAGCCAGGCTGAACGCGGACCTGGCCAACGGTGTAGGCAACCTGGCACAGCGGACCCTTACCCTCATCCACAAGAACTGCGGCGCGGCGGTGCCGAAGCCGGGGGCCCTTGTGCCGGAGGACGAGGCCCTTCTGCACGCTGCGCGGTCGGACCTCCTGCCCACGATGGCCGGGCCCATGGAAGCGTTCGCTGTCCACCGCGCGCTGGAGGGTGTGATGGACCTGGCCGCGCGGGCGGACGCGTACATAGACGCCATGGCCCCCTGGGTCCTGCGGAAGACGGATCCGGCGCGTATGGCGAGCGTGCTTTATGTCCTGGCCGAGGTCATCCGCTGCGTGGCCATAGCCCTCCAGTGCGCCATGCCCGGCAAGGCTGCGGAGATGCTGGAGCAGCTGGCCGTGCCTCCGGGCGCGCGGGACTTTGCCGCGCTTACGCAAAGCCCCTTGCAGCCGGGCACGCCCCTACCCCCGCCGCAGGGCCTGTTCCCCCGCCTGACCGCGCCGGAGCAAAGCGCGTGATGCCGGGCCTGTGGTTCCTCCAGGCCCTGGGGGCCGCGGTCATGTGGGGCCTGGGCTATGTGCTGTCCGAGCGGCTGTTCAAGGCGGGCATAAGCCCGGCGTTCTTCCTGATCTTCCTCAACCTCGCGTCCGTCCCGGCCTATGTCCTCTTCCTGGGCGGAGCCCAGGGCGCGGCGCGCAGCGCAGGCCTTTTGACCGGCGATGCGGGCCTGGCGGCCATCGCGCTCGTGGCCGTGGGCACCTTCGTTGCAGGAAACCTCCTCATCTTCTCCGCGGTGATGGGCAAGAACGCCGCGGTGGCGAACATGGTGGAGGTCTCCTTCCCCCTGTTCACGGTCCTGTTCGCCTGGGCCCTGTTCCGGGAGGTCCAGGTCACCTGGACCCACGCCCTGGGGGGCCTTTTTGTCCTGTCCGGCGTGGGCATCATCTATTGGAAAGGGTAGGCACAGCATGAAACCCGCATCCTGGCCGCCGGCGTTCACCCCCATGCTATGGAGCGCTTTGCGGGGCGGGTACAGCGCGGCCAGCCTGCGCGCGGACCTCATCGCGGGCCTCACTGTCGCCATCGTGGCCCTGCCGCTCGCCATGGCCCTGGCCATCGCGTCCGGAGCCTCCCCGGACAAGGGCCTTGTCACCGTCGTGGTCGGGCCCGCATTCTTTTTGCTTTTCCTATATATCGTCTCCCTGCCCTTTTATAGAACTTTTCATTAGACCCGTTGCGAAAGTCCGTTCCTGGTGTCGTTGCATCGTGAGGCGCAGGGGGTCTGGGCGCGGGGCGGCTTAGAAGCCGGCCATGAGGTTGGCGATGCCGGCGATGATCGAGAAAGCTGTGC
>Ga0272443_10003020_pt1 | contig 20476 bp, 20 predicted proteins | sample SSMAcet12_FD_193581 | JGI IMG/M metagenome (GOLD analysis project Ga0272443, IMG submission 193581) | Marine sediment archaeal communities from Little Sippewissett salt marsh, Falmouth, MA, United States - SSM-Acet-12 | ecosystem: Environmental > Aquatic > Marine > Wetlands > Sediment ... | reverse complement strand
CCGCAAGTTTTTGTGCGTAAGGCACGCAGCGTGGGCCCTGGGGATAGGGTGACACGCCCCCCGGCGGGTGGTAGGCTCCCGCCCATGACCCCGGCTGACCTTGCCTTCTTTGTCCTGGCCGCCGTGCTCCTGGCCTCGGCCCTGGGGGTCGTGTTCACGCGCAACCCGGTGCACGCGGTGCTCCTCCTCGTCCTGACCTTTTTCAACGCGGCGGGGGTGTTCATCCTGCTGGGGGCGGAGTTCCTGGCCATGCTCCTCATCATCGTCTATGTCGGCGCGGTGATGGTCCTGTTCCTGTTCGTGGTGATGATGCTGCGCGTGGACCCAGCGAAGATGCGGGCCCAGGGCCGCGCCGCCCTGCCCCTGGGCCTTTTGGTCGCGGGGGTTTTGATGGCAGAGATGGCCGCCGTGGCGCTGTCCTTTGCAGCCCTGCCCGGCGCTGCGTCGCCGGCTTTCGCTCTGCCCGAGGGGGTGACGGACGCGCGGGCCCTGGGTCGCGTGCTGTATACGGACTTTGTCTACCCCTTCCAGGTGGCGGGCCTTATCCTGCTCATTGCCATGGTGGGGGCCATTGCCCTCACGCAGCGGGCCAGGCCGGACATCAAGCGGCAGAGCGTGGCGGATCAGACTGCACGGCGACCCGGGGATGCCATGGAGATTGTAAAAGTAACGCCAAGGACGGGGGCGTGAGGTTTACTATTAACGTAAGGAGACCCAAAACATGACCGAAAAAGCCACCGAGGATCAGATCGTCGACGCGAACGAGCGCTTGATCTTCCGCATCCTGGCGCCCATCGCGGTGCTCATCTGGGCCGGGGCCATCCTGGGGACCTTCGGGGTCCTCTTGCTCGTGGTCCTGCTTGCTTTCGTCGCCTACCTCTTCATCCAGTCCTGGTTCATCTGCCTTCTGCGCGGGACCGGGGCCATCGTCTCCCCCCGGCAGTTCCCGGACCTGAACGATCACCTGGAGTACTGCCTGGACCGCCTGGGCATGGGCAACACGCCGCCGGAGATGATCGTCATCCACGCCGACGGGATGTTCAACGCCCTGGCCACACGGTTCCTGCGCCGCAACTACGTCGTCTTGTTCTCGGACGTCGTGGACGCCCTGGAGAACGAGCCCGAGGCCCTGCGCTTTTACATTGGGCATGAGCTGGGACACATCCGGCGGGGGCACCTGATCTGGGGGCCGGTCCTGTCTATCGTAACGTGGCTGCCCCTCATCGGTCCGGGGTACCGCCGGGCGCAGGAGTACACCTGCGACCTTCACGGCCTGGCGTGCTGCCCGGACCGGGGCGCGGCCATGCGGGCCATGGCGGCCCTGGCCGTGGGCGGGCGGCGGTGGAAGACCCTGGACATGGGGGCGTACCTGGACCAGGTGGAGGCCACGGGGGGTTTTTGGATGTCCTTCCACGAGGTCGTAGGGGATTACCCCTGGCTGACCAAGCGCATCGCGCGCCTGGACGGGCAGAAGGCCGTGCCGCGTAGGAGCCCGGGGGCCTGGGCCCTGGGCCTGTTCGTGCCGCGCCTGGGCCTGGTGCCCTTGGTGCTTATTATTCTCGTACCGACGGCTTGGCACGACATAGGGGGAGAAATACAAAAGGTCCAGAGCATAGCGACCCAGGGCGCAGAACAAGAGGAGCCCTACCCCTTCGGGCAGGCGGACCCTTTTTATGAGGATGTCCACGGACGGCCCTATGGTACGGAGTCTTTGCCTCTTCCTAAGACGGTTCAGGACTACGACGCCTTGCCCTCAGGCACAGCTTACGTTCACCCGGACTACGACTGGGTGCAGGTGAAGGAGTAGTAGCGTAAATATGGTCACACAGCCGCACTTTCTTTTTCTGGCATCGGCCCTGTTCGCCGTGGGGGCCTTCGGCCTGTTCTGGCGGCGGCACAACGTCATTGTGCTCCTCATGTGTCTGGAGCTGATGCTACTGGCCGCGAACCTGGCCTTCGTGACCTTCGCCGCCTATGCCGGCGACCTGGCCGGGCAGGTCTTCGTTATGTTCACCCTCACCGTCGCCGCGGCCGAGGCCGCCATCGCCCTGGCCATACTCCTGCTGTTCTTTCGTGGGCGTGGAAGCATCGCCGTTGAGAGCCTGTCATCCTTGCGCGGATAGGGCCCGCTCCATTGTTATGACCTTGAACAGCGCCCCCATCTGGTCTGGTGCGGTTAGGCGGCGCAGCTCTGCCTCTTGGCCCAAAACTCTGGCCCTCTGGGCCGCACCGCACCGGAGCAGGAACGCCCCCTGCGGCACGGGTCCGCGCACGGCCAACCCTGCGGCGCGCGCTACTTTGGCCAGGGGCGTAAAGTCCACGTGCGCGGTAACGTCCGCGCCGGGGGTCAGAGGACCCACATGCTTGTGAGCCTTCACGGCCTGGAGCGTATCGCCAGGCAGCGGCCCCGCATAACCATAGTCCACGAAGATAGCCGCCCCCCCATAGCGAGCGATATGGTACGCCAGTTGCGTCACAAAGGACTCGCGGGCGGGTGAGGTTTCCCACACCGTACCATCCCTCCCCTCCTGTACAGGGGGTCCCGCCCGTGTCGTGCGCCATCCCAGGCCTCCTTTGTGCACCACACGCTCTTCCCAATGTCCGTTGTTCAGCCGGTGCTGTCGGACGGGCAGAGCGTCCAGAAACTCGTTCGCAACCACAATAACCGGCAGGGGAGGCAGTTCGTTCAGACTTTCTATCCAATACGTCCCGTATTTTTTTAAGGTCTCCTTCTGCCGCGTGCGCAGCTCTGGGCTGGATTCTAACAATACGATACGAGCCGAATCTAAAAAATCCGGCATGTGCGTCCCCACGCGCAGAACGTCGGCCATCAGTGTCCCCCGCCCGGGACCGCATTCCAGAAGGGTGAAAAGAGGGGGGGAGCCTGTACGGGCCCAGGCGTCTGCGGCCCACGCGCCCATAATTTCACCAAACATCTGAGAGATTTCGGGCGCGGTTGTGAAGCCCCCTGTCACACCAAAGGGGTCGCCCACCGCATAATATGCGGCTACAGTCCGGGCCATCCAGGCGTCAAGAGGCTCGGCGTCGGGCATAGACGATCAGGGCCGCACCCGCAGCCAACATGGGGGCCGAGAGCCATTGTCCCATGGACGTCCCGGCGACCAGAAAGCCGATGTGCGCGTCCGGCTCCCGGAAAAACTCCACAAAGATACGGGCCGTGCCGTATCCTATAAGGAACGCCCCGGATAGGACCCCTGCCGCAGGCCGCCAGCGTTGGAGAATCAAAAGGAGCCCCAGAAGGACGGGCCCCTCCAGCGCGGCCTCATACAGCTGTGAGGGGTGCCTGGGCAGCGGCCCACCATCAGGGAAGACCACTCCCCAGGGGACATCCGTCACGCGGCCATACAGCTCCCCATTCACAAAATTGGCCACGCGCCCAAAGAGCAGGCCAATGGGCGCCACGCAGGCCACCATGTCCGCCAGGGGTAAGAGAGCCACGCCCCGCGTCCGGGAAAACAGGGCCAGCGCCACACCCACACCGACAAGGCCGCCGTGGAAGCTCATGCCCCCCTCCCACAGGGCCAGGACTTCTAGGGGGTGCTCTATATAATACAGCGGGTTATAGAACAGGACATACCCCAGCCGCCCGCCCGCGATGATGCCCAGCATCACCCAGGCCACCAGGTCGTCCACCGCCCCGGCCTGTAGCCCAAAGCGCCCTGCCAGGCGGCGGGCCAGCGCCCACCCCGCTGCGATTCCAGCAATATAGGCCAGGGCGTACCACCGCACAAGCAAAGGACCGATCTGCACCGCGACAGGGTCTATTTCTGGGAAGGTCAGAGCCACGGGCTGTGATCTTAGAGCGAGCCCTTGCAAGGGGGCAAGGCCCTACACCGCACCAAAATACCGCTCCAGCACGCGCAGGTATATGCGCGTCAGGCCCTCAAGGTCGTCCAGGGACGCGCACTCGTCCACTTGGTGGATGGTGGCGTTCACGCCCCCGCACTCTACAACCGGGCAGTGGCGGTGGAAGAACTTTGCGTCGCTTGTCCCTCCGTCTGTTGTGCGTGCGGGCACACGGCCCGTTGCGTCCTCCACCGCGCTTGCCACAAGGTCCGGCCAGGGCCCGGGATCGGTCAAAAAAACCTCGGAGCCGTGCTCAAACTTTATCTCGTAGTCCACGCCCGTCGCATCCAGGCGCTCTCGCATATGTGCGGCCAGGCTCTCCCCGCTCCAGTCACTGCAAAACCGGCTGTTGAACGTGGCCTGCGCCATGCCCGGCACCGTGTTTTCCGCGCCCGCGTCGGCGTGAACGCGCACAATTTGGAGCGTAGAGGGATCAAAGAACGCGTTCCCGTCGTCCAAAGGCTCCGCCGTCAGGGCAGCAAGCAATTTCACCAGCCTCGGCACCGGGTTGTCGCACCGCGCCGGGTAGGCCGCATGGCCCTGCCGTCCACGCACAGTGATCCGCCCCGTGAGGCTCCCGCGCCGCCCGATTTTGATGCGCTCTCCCAGGCTGTCTGGGTTTGTCGGCTCCCCCACCAGCGCCACGTCGGGCAGGTGCCCCTCGCGCTCAGCCCACTCCAGCACCTTGGCCGTGCCGTCCACGGCGGGCCCCTCCTCATCCCCGGTGATCAGGAGGCTGATGGATCCCGGCGGGGGCCCGTGCGCGTCCAGGTAGCGGGAGACGGCGGCGGTGAAGCACGCTACGGAGCCCTTCATGTCCGACGCGCCACGGCCGTAAAGCACTCCGTCGCGGACGGTGGGCGTGAAGGGGGGGGAGGTCCATGCGTCCAGAGGGCCGGGCGGCACGACGTCCGTGTGCCCGGCGTAGCACAGGTGGGGGCCCGCAGAGCCCAGACGCGCGAACAGGTTGGGCACCTCGCCGAACGCCATGGGGTGGCAGGCAAAGCCCATGTCCCGCAGATGCCGGCCGAGCAGCACCTGCGCGCCCTCGTCGCGCGGGGTGACGGACGGGCAGGCGATGAGGTCTTTTGTGAGCTGTACGGGGCAGATGGGCATGGGTCCTATATAGCCCATACACGCCGTCATTGCGAGCGCAGCGAAGCAATCCAGTGCAACTAGGTGCACTACCGGGGGCCCCTTTGGGCTTGGGCGCAGCGGCCAGGCCCCCGTAAGACCTTATCCGCCTTTTCCTTGTGCCTGGGCCCAGCCCAGACTCAGGGGGCGAACCCCTCTTGCTGGCACAAGGGGGCCCACGACTGCGGGGAGATGGGTAAAACCCAGATAGTTTCAACCCTTTAAGGCGGCTGGTATTCCGCTCCATCATAATTTGCATGTCGCCGATTTGGAATCGTGCGTTTGTGCCTTCCCCTTAGGCCGCTGCATAGCGGAATGCCAGTTCCGCTACCCCTTGACGGGGAAGTGTATCAGAGCTTTCATAAGCATAGGACACCTCCCTTCTTTAGGTTGAACACCCGGTTATAGTCCCCGATTCTTTTTGGGCAGTCAACCCGCCTTTTTCTTGGCTATGGCCAAAGCCAATGTGGCTTGCCAAAAAACACTCCCATGAAAAGCTTGGTCCCCATAAAGCGCGTCATTGACCACGCCCTCCTTTCCCCGCCAGTGAATCACAACATCAGCCCTTTGCGAATCCCCCCATTAAAGGGTCCTGAGCCTGAAGGGTTTAGAGCCACCGCAAAGCCTCTGCCCTTCGCGGTTTTGGAGCGTATTCAGGCTGGGAAATATGAAGTGGTGGGCCCGGAGGGACTCGAACCCCCGACCAATCCGTTATGAGCGGACGGCTCTAACCAACTGAGCTACAGGCCCACAAGTGCCAAGGCCTGTCAGTATGCCACACCTGGGCCTGCACGGTCTAGTGTGGTGCTGGTGCGGAGGAAACTCTTGCGGCCAGAACAGGTTTATGGTCTATTGTCCCTTGTGCAACATAAGGGGCCAGGGTTTCTATGGCCGCGGCCATATCCACATCTTGGTATGAGAATGGCTCCTTATACAACTGGGCGGCGTGTTCCAGGCTTTCAAGGTCTTTGGGATCAAGGCCCAGGGTTTTCAGCCCTACGTCCGCCATGTATGCCCCCGTTTCCAGCGGGTCAAGCTCGGGGTGTGCATCCAGGTGCCTGACCAGTGCCCACCGAGACTCTGCGCGTAAGGCCTCCATGTCTTGATAGTGTTGGAACCGATCCGCGATCTCCCTTCGCAGCCGATCTTGAAAAAAGGGTTCCTCTGCAATGGTCGCCGCGCTCCGCCGCAGTTCAGCGGCCATCGCGTGTTGTGTCGGGTCCCCAGCGTGAAAGGCCTCCTCGTACGCGGCCACTTCATTGGGCCGTTTTGCTCTCAACACTTCCCAAAGTTCTTTTTGAGAGTCTGCCAGGAGCGCTTCCCGAGCTTTAGCCACCTCTCTTTCGGACAGCGCAAGATTAAAAGCCAGATAACCCGCCGTATCCTGCGGTCCGCCATACATGGGAAACGGGTTGTCGTGTTGCTCCAGGAGGACTAGCGGGATAGGCGGCATGGCCCTATACATCTGCGCGACGTGGGCCGGGTTCTTCAAGTTCACCCCTTCTTCGCCTGAAAGGGCCAGGACCGCAGATTTACATGCGTGATAGCCACCCACGCCGGCGCCAGCGGCCGCAGCGAAGGCCGCAGGCCCTGTGGGAGCGGTGGCGCCTCCAGCCAAAAAAGCGCCGCCAACGCCACAGGCGGTACCGGCGAGCTCTGCGGTGGCGCCCGCCTTGTCTTCCGCCGCCACCGCACCTGCAGCGCCGAAGAGTCCGGAAAAAACCAGATTGACAGGGCCAAGCGCCGCCCTGACGGCTGGACCTAAAATCTCAAATGTTCTGACAGCTGTGGTCGCAGCACCTGCTGCCCAGAAGAGTGTTTGCGCTGCTGCCGCTGGGTTGGCGGTGTCTGATGATGGTACAGGCATACCGCTCAGGCCGCTCACCACGGCGTCTGGCGGGTCTCCCCTTGATTGATATGCATAATATGGTAACGCCATATTACTCTAATCGTACCATGAGGCAGCACGAGATGCCAAACTTTTGTGCACATGAGGGCTTTGCCTTTTGCGCAGGCCGGGGCTATAAACCACACCACGGCAGGACGGAGCGTGGCGCAGCCTGGTAGCGCACTTGCATGGGGTGCAAGGGGTCGTGGGTTCAAATCCCGCCGCTCCGACCAACCGTCCCCGCACTTTTGTTTTTGCGCTGCGCAAAAAACTCTGCTACCATCCGTGGCGGAAGGTTGGCGCGGGCGGCGTGTCGCTAAACCCGGTCAGGCCCGGAAGGGAGCAGCCGCAAGTGATTATACCGGGTCGTGTCCGGCCTTCCACCCAGCCTTGCGGGGCCTCATTCCGGGACCCTGCCTTTTAACACTCTTTTAACAAACGTCCCTTTAGATTTTTTCCGGTCTACCCGACCAATTCCATGAAAGGAGAACACCCATGGCAAGACAAGCCGCGAAAGTCCTACCAGCCGAGATTCGGCACGAGCGCCCGACCCTGTTGGAGACGTTGAACGATATGCGCGCTGACATGGCACCCCTTGTCACCGCCGTTGTGCACCCCGTGGATGACGTGTCCCTGGAGGGGGCATACGAGGCCGCAAAGCAGGGGATACTTAAGCCTCTCCTGGTGGGCCCGGAGGACAAAATACGCGCGGCGGCCGCGGCGCTGAGCATCCCCCTGGACTGGGCGGAGATTGTGCCGGTCAAGCACTCTGAAGCCGCAGCGGAGGAGGCTGTGGCCCTGTGCAAGACCGGAAAGGCCGAGGCCCTGATGAAGGGCAAGATTCATACGGATGAGTTTATGCACCCGATTGTGCAAAAGAACGGGCTGCGCACGGGCAGCCGAATGAGCCACGTGGTGGTGCTGGACGTGCCGAACTACCACAAGCTGCTCTACCTCACGGACGTGGCCCTGAACATCAAGCCGGACCTGTCTATGAAGGTCCACATCGTGCAGAACGCCATCAACCTGTTTACGGCCCTGAACGGCTGCGCGCCAAAGGTGGCGATTTTGTCGGCGGTGGAGATGGTGGATGAGAAAATTCCCTCCACCCTGGACGCCACGGCCCTGTGCAAAATGTCTGAGAGAGGGCAGATCACGGGGGGCATATTGGACGGCCCCCTCGCCCTGGACAACGCGATCTCTAAGGAAGCCGCGGAGGTCAAGGGCATCAACTCTGCCGTGGCCGGGGACGCGGACATCTTGGTCGCGCCGGACTTGGAGTCGGGCAATATTCTGTTCAAACAAATGTGCTATCTGTTCAAGGTGGCGGGCGCGGCGGTGGTCATGGGCGCACGGGTGCCGATTATCCTGACCTCCCGGGCGGGTACGCCCGCTACGCGGGCCGTGTCTGCGGCCCTGGCCCAGGTCTACGCCCGCAAGAAGGCCGAGGTCCTGCCGATCGTGTAGTGTGGCCCCGACGCAAACCGGGGCCGGGTCCAGTTTCTTTGCTCGCTCGCGCGCCGGTATGACCCCGAACATTTAAGGAGACTTCCAATGACCCAAGATCTCATCCTCGTCCTGAACGCCGGGTCCTCGTCCATCAAGTACGCCCTGTACGACGCGGCGGATCTGGCCGAGGTCTCCCCCCGGACGACCATAGACGTACCCACGAAGGAGGAGTACGATGACCGCTTTGGTGAAATCCTCCAGAGCGCCGCCGCAGCCGGGAACGTCGTGGGCGTGGGCCACCGGGTGGTCCACGGGGGGCGCGGTTTTGCCGGACCTGTGGTCCTGGACGAGGCTTCCCTGGCCACCGTCCGGGGCCTCACGCCCCTAGCACCGCTGCACCAGCCGTTTAACCTCAAAGGCATAGACCTGGCCATGGCGGCCTTCCCCGGCGTAGCGCAGGTCGCGTGCTTTGACACCGCCTTTCACCGCACGCAGCCGGAATTGAACCAGCTCTTCGCCATCCCCCGGGACCTCACCGCCAAGGGTGTGCAGCGCTATGGCTTCCATGGCCTGTCGTACGAGTACATCGCCGCTGCCTTGCCCCAGCACACAGGCCGCGCGAGCGGGCGGGTCATCGTGATGCACCTGGGCAACGGGGCCAGCGCCTGCGCCATAAAAGAGGGAAAGAGCATCTCTTCCACCATGGGTTTTACAGCGCTGGAGGGCCTGATGATGGGCACGCGCTGCGGCGCGGTTGACCCTGGCGTCATCCTGCACCTGTTGGACGGGGAGGGGATGAGCGTGAAGGATGCCACGACCCTTTTGTACAAAAAGTGCGGCCTCCTGGGCGTATCGGGTCAGACGGCGGACATGCGTAAGCTGGACCTCACCCCCGGCACGCCGGGGCGGGATGCGTTTGATCTGTTCACCCACATGGCCGCGCGGGCCGCCGGGGCCCTGGCCGTGGACCTCTCCGGGCTGGACGTCCTGGTGTTCACGGCGGGAATCGGAGAGAACCACGCCCCGACTCGCGCGGCCATCTGTGCCGAACTGGCCTTCCTGGGCATATCCCTGGACGCCGCCGCGAACGGGGCCAAGGCACAGCGTATCTCTGCGGCCGAAAGCGCAGTGGAGGTCCTGGTCCTGCCCACGGACGAGGAGAGCATGATCGCCCGCCACACCCAGCGCCTGGCGGTGGGGTCAAAAGCCGCGTAAGGGCCTGCCCCTTGCTGTCCAAACGCTACCGCCCTACACTCGCGGTATGGCCGAAAGCGACGATGATGCCCGCTGGCGCCAAAGGTTTGAAAATTTTGAGCGCGCGTTTCTCAAGTGGCGCGAGGCCCTGGACTCTCCCCGCTTCGCGCAGTACTCCGACCTGGAAAAACAGGGCGTCATTCAGCGGTTTGAAATCCTGATAGAGCTGGCCTGAAAAGTCGTGAAGGATTTTTTGGAGGCGCAAGGGATGGAGGTCGTGCCCGCCACGCCAAAAAAGGCCATAACCATGGCTATAAACGCCTGAATTATTTCAGATCCCGACATTTGGCGCGAGATGGTGGATTGGCGCAATGGATTCTCCCACGACTGCGACCCTGCCCGATTTGATGAGGCCATGGAGAAGTTCGCACACCACTACCGCGAATCTATGGAGGCCCTTTATGCCTTCCTCCGCGACCGCTGAGAATTTCGGCCTGTCGGCGCAGATGCTGCGCTACCTGCGCAACCTGCCTACGCTGTTTGACGGGCTGGAGAAGGTGGCCATCTTCGGCTCCCGGGCGAAGGGCACGCACCACCCCGGTTCGGACATTGACCTGGCCCTCTATGGTCCGGGCCTGGAGTCGCGGCGCGTCCGGGAGATTGAGGCGTATCTGGAGGGCCTGCCCGAGCCCTATCTGTGGGATGTTGTGCACTATGACGCCCTGACCCATGCTGGGCTGCGGGCGCACATAGACCGCGTGGGGCGACCAGTCTAACGGTGACAGACGTTGAAGTGGTCGATTAGGGGCTGGGCGCGGTAGTTTTTGGGGAGCATCTTCCCCCCGACCTCCAGCGTGGGGTAGGCCAGGCGCACGCACGCCACGGCAGGAGCTGGGCCGCAAACGAGTAAGAGCAAGAGGGCGAGAAGGGCGCGCATGGGTGGAGTATGCCCTATCGGCACGGGTCCTGCCAAGGGAGCAGAGGGGCCAAGCCCACGGCCCACGGCTGCCCGCCCGACGTGCCGAGGAAGACATCGCCCACAAGTGCTGCGGGGTGCCCGCCCCCCCGGATACGGTGGCTTTGTTGCGACAGGAACCCTCCACGGGGAGCCAGGGTCACCACCCACGCGTGCGGGTCGGGGCCTTTCGCAGCCAGGAGGAGGCGCAGAACCCCCCCCGGCCCCACGGCCAGGTCCACACCGGCCAGACTCCAGCCGGGTGCGGCCAGGGTGCGTGCCCAGACAGTTTCTCCCGTGCCGCGCTTGACGGCCAGAACCAGGGCCGTGTCTCCGGAGGTGCCCAGGGCCACTACATAACGCCGCCCCAGGGGAGCCACAGCGGTGAGCGCACCGGGACCAAAAGGCCTTTGCCACAAGAGGTCCCCCGCCCCATCAAACGCGCCGATCCAGGCCCGGTGTGCCTCGCGCCCGTCCTCCAGCCACCCGGCAGCCAGAAGTGCCCCATCCTCCGTGGGTGCCAGGGCCTCTATCGCGTGTGGCGTGCCTGCGAAATAGGCCCGCCGGACACGCACCGCGCCCTTGGCGTTCAGGATAAGTAGGTCACCGCCCACGGATGCGGCCCAGCCGGGGCCGTGCGGCGCGAGGGCCTGGGCTGGGCCAGGGCCTAGGTCACGGCTGCGCGTCAGATCGCCCTGGGGCGAGAGGAAACCAAGCCACCCCCGGTCGGCAGCCGTACCCAAGGCGGCATAGCCCTTTGAGGTTAAGCGCACAGACGCAAGCTGCGTCAGGCCCGGAACGCGCAGGCCCCGTTCCCACAGGCGGGTCCCGTTCACCGCGAAGGCTTGGAGATGCAACACACCCTTGGCCGCACCGCCCGCGACCAGGCCACCGTCTGTGGCTACAGACCCCGCAGCAAAGCCTGGGCCCTGTGTGCGCTTGTGGGCCCACAGGGCGAAGGACCCCATTTTAGGCGCGGGCAGGCGGATGAGGGCATACGGGATTATTGGTGGGCAGGTGGCGTCCTGGGCAAGAACAGGAAGAGGCAGGAGAAGCCCGACAAGCAGCAGCAAAACCCGCATATGCCGCACCCCTTTGCAGGGGCGGGGTTGGGCACTGGCGTTATGCCGCCGCATTGTTCAACTTTTCGCGCAGCGCGCGGATGGAGATGCCCAAAATCTTGGCCGCTGCGGCCTCCCGTTCACCCTGAGGACCAAGACCGGCGTCCAGAAGTATGGCCTCTGGCCCGATATCGTCTCCGTCCGCCACCAGGACCGCCCGGTGCACCGCGTTCTCCAGCTCCCGCACGTTGCCGGGCCATGGGTGGGCCTGCAGCATGCGCAATGCTGCGCCGGACAGGACGCGCGTTGGCAGGCCGTTTATCTCGGCGTAGTGCGCCGCAAAATGCGCCGCCAGAGCAGGGATGTCCTGCACGCGCTCCCGCAGCGGGGGCAGGTCTAGTGTGATCACGTTCAGGCGGTAGTACAGGTCGGCGCGGAAATGACCCTCAGCGACAAATGCGGGCATGTCTCTGTTGCTCGTGGCCAAGATCCGGACATCCACCTTCACCGGCGCATTAGAGCCCACGCGCACGACCTCACGCTCTTGCAAAACGCGCAGCAATTTGGCTTGAAGCGTGGGGGCCATCTCCGACACCTCGTCCAGAAGGATGGTCCCGCCGTGGGCCTCTTCAAACTTGCCCAGGCGCCGGGCCGCCGCGCCGGTGAAGGCCCCCTTCTCGTGCCCGAACAGCTCTGATTCCAGCAGCGCCTCTGGGATTGCCGCGCAGTTTATGGCGATGAATGCCCCATCTGAGCGCTTTGATTTTTTATGAAGAAAGCGTGCCATGACCTCCTTGCCCGTGCCGCTTTCTCCGGTGATGAGAACTGTAGCGGCAGAGGGAGCCACGCGCGCCGCCAGGGCCACGGCGGCCTGCATCGCGGGGGCGCTTGCGATCATGCTGCGCGCCTCGCCCTCCCCGCTCGCGTCCTCCAGTATCGCGGCGATAAGGTCCGCGTCCGGCGGCAGGGGCAGGAAATCCCGCGCGCCCTGCTCTATTGCCTGCGCGGCCTGCTCGGCCGTGGTGTCCACCCCGCACGCGATGACCGGCACCACGAACCGCTCAGCCTCCAGTGCAGCAATAAGCGCAGCAATATCGCACCGTCCAACCTCCACAAAAATCGCGTCAGCCCCCTTCCCCGCGCGCAGGGCGGCCAGGGCCTGTTCCGGGCTTTCGGCCTGCGCCACCTTCGCCCCGCGCGCAAGGGCGAGTCGCCCAGCGTCCGCAATCGGCCCCGCAAGCCGTCCTATAAGCATCAGGCGCATGGCATACATTGTGCGCTCCGCGCCGCACGTTTGCAACGCTCACACAAACGCTCCTTGTCATTGTTGTCTTTGGGTGAGAGAAAGACATGCGCAGCGGGCGGCCTCCGCACAGCCTGCGTCAGCCGTAACCGCAGGGGCATACAGAGGAGGTGCAGCATGAAGGGCGTGTGTCTTCGGTTTTTTCCGCAGGGCGGAGGCGCTCTTGTCTATGGCGAGGCCGGCACAGAGCTGGGCCCCATGGCGGCGGGCCTTGCGCTCACGGGCCTGGCGTTTCTGTCCTTCCTGCCCGAGGCGCGGGCGCGCGCTGAAAAACTCTTGCCCGGCGCGATCTTCCGACAAGATGACGCGGCAGTGTCCGGGGCCATCGCCCGCGCGGTGGACGTCTGGGCCGGACGCGCGGCGGACGGAGACCCTTTGCCCTTGTCGCTCCACGGGACAGACTTCCAGTGGCGCGTGTGGTGCGCCATGCTGGCCATACAAAAGGGGCGCACCTGCACCTATGGAGACCTCGCCTCCGTGGCGGGGGGCAGCCCTATCGCCGTGGGGCAGGCCGTGGGCTCCAACCCCTTGGCCCTCCTCGTCCCCTGTCACCGCGTTTTACACAAAGACCCGAACACGGATGCCTGGGCTTGGGGCACGGAGCGCAAGCGGGACCTCTTGCACCGGGAAGAGGTCCTGTGACACCCTGGCGCGCGATGGCAAAGCGCCCCCCGAAGGAGCCGGACCTGTTAGACCTCCCGCCGGAGTGGTCGCATGTGGTCCACGCCGAATCTGTGACGTCGCAGCACCCAGTGGAGGTGGTCTTGACGGCGGACGCGGACGCGCGTGCGGCGGTGGCTCGGCGGCTGGGCCTTTTGTCTCTACCCGCGCTCTCGGCCGAACTTATCCTCACGCGGGATGGCGCTGCTGTGCGGGTTGGCGGGCACTTTTCCGCGCGCGTGGTGCAAGCGTGTGTTGTGAGTCTGGAGCCTGTGGAAACCGCGCTGCGCGATGCCGTGGAGGGTTGGTTTGCGGACCCAAGTGCGGCCATACCCCTGGCGCGCGCGCGGCGAGACCGGGTGGCTGAGCGCTCCGGGCGAGAGTACCGCATGCTGGAAGAGGCCGACGACCCGGAGCCTCTGGGGCCCGGCGGGACCATAGATCTGGGCGAATTGGTGACGCAGCATTTGGCCCTGGCCCTGCCCACGCACCCCCGCGCGGCAGGCGCTGGTGAGGGAGGGGAGGACGCCCCGGACATCCCTACGGTACCCAACCCCTTCGTCGCTCTCGCCGCCTGGCGGGAGGGCGAGGGGGCGTGAGCGCAATCTGCACCATAGAGCGCACCAGGCTTGGAGCTGCAGGAGTCCTGGCCAACGCCCTTAGGGCCGCACAAGGGGATTTTTCTGAACAGGGGCTACGCGACGCGTGGCGGGCGGAGTTGCGCGCGGACCCCGCGCTGCACGAGGACGGATGGTACGACCCCCCGCCCGGCGGCCTCATTGTCTGGGTTGCCAAGGCCCAGGACGGTTTTACCCGCGCACATACGACCTCCTTCCGCCCAGAAACCGCCTGGCCCGGGCCCACGCGCTACGCCCCGGGGGACGTCCTGTATGCCTACGCCTCCCCCGTGGACCGGGCCTCGGCCCTCATCGGGGACTTTGGCCTGTCCCTCTATAACGGCCCCGACCCGGCGGTGCGCCGCCATGCTCTGGAGGTTCTGGAGGTGACTCTGGCCACGGCGCGGGCGGCGGAGCCGGGGATGCCCATGCGCGACCTCCACGCGCACGCCATGGAGCTGGCCCGCGTGCGGGGCCTGACCAATGCCATAGAGAGCTTAAGCGGCCCGGCGGGCACAAATATCGGCCACACCGTCCCTTGGTCCTGCGCGTCGGACGGGCCAGCCCCCGCGCACCTGCCTTTCCCGGCGTTGCGCGAGGCCATCCGGGCCGGGCGGCGGTTCTTGTCCCCCGTGGAGGCTTGGCCCCTGCCCCAGACCGTCGCCTTCACGGTGGAGCCCCGCCTGTCCGCGCCAGGCCTGCCTCAGATGTGGTTCCACTTCACGGTCCTGATGGAGGGGGGGCGAAAGCGTTTAGCTTCTGGCTTTGCGCCGGTCTTAGCGGCCTTTGGGGGCATGGAGGAGGTCCGCGAGCGCTTGGCCGCCTGGCGGGAGGGGGAGGGGTGAGCGCAACGCGTGGAGAGCGCGTGTGGCTGGGCGTTGCGTGCGCGGCCGCAGCGTATGGCCTGTTCGCAGTGCAGTCCCTAGCAGCGAAGCTGCTAGCAGCGCAAGGGTTCCACCCGGTGGAGCTGGGCTTTTGGCGTTGCGCCCTGTCCCTCATCCCCCTTGCCCTGTGGATGGTGCGGGCGCGGCGGTGGGACCTTTTGCGCATCATAAAGCCCCGCCTGTTGACCTTTCGGGTCCTCATCGGCATCACCAACCTGTGGTTCCTTTTCGCGGCGATGGCCCTTTTGCCCATGGCGGACGCGACCATCGTCATCATGTCCAATGTGCTACTGGCCCCTCTTTTGGCCATCGTGTTTTTGGGTGAGCGTGTGGGGTGGCACCGCTGGACCGCGATTGTGGCGGGGTTCGGCGGGGTGGTCCTGGCGGCAGGGCCCGCCTGGGCTATGAGCCCGGCGGGCCTGGCCTGCGGCCTGGTGTGTGCGGCACTGATGGCGGGGGTAAAGGTGTCTCTGCGCGGCCTGCGTGACAGCCCGCCCCTGGGTACGGCGTTCTGGTTCCTGGCTGGGGGGACGGTGCTCTCGGCCATGGCCCTGCCCTGGACCTACACGGCCCTGCCTAGTGCGAGCACCGCGCCCCTGTTCCTCCTGATCGGCGCGAGTGGCCTGGTCGGGCAGATTCTCATCTGCTTTGCCTTCGCACGCGCCCCAGCCAGCCTCATCGCGCCGTGGGACTACACCGGCCTCATCTGGGCCACCGCGTTTGACGTTGTGTTGTGGGGTGCGGTCCCCGGCTGGCCTTTCTTCTCCGGGGCGGGGGTGATTGCCACCGCGCATCTGTATATCCTTCACCGCGAAAGGAGGCGGGCATGAGCATACTGGTCACCGGCGCGGCGGGGTTTATTGGGATGCACGTGGTCCTGGCCCTGCTGGAGCGGGGGGAGCGCGTGCTGGGCCTGGATAACCTGAACGATTACTATGACGTGGCCCTGAAGGAAGCCCGGCTGGCGCAGCTCGCGCCCCACGCGGGCTTTACCTTTGTCAGGGCAGACATCGCGGACGCGGACGCGCTGTCGGCCCTGCCGCCCTGCACCCGCGTCGTGCACCTCGCCGCGCAGGCGGGGGTGCGGTACTCACTGGAAAACCCAGGCGCGTACGCGCAGGCCAACCTCGTGGGCTTCCTTAGCGTGCTGGAATACGCGCGCCACACGCCGGGCCTCACGCACATGGTTTACGCCTCCTCCTCCTCCGTCTATGGGGCGAACACAAAGGTCCCCTTCTCTGTTGCAGACCGCGTAGACGCTCCCGTGTCCCTCTATGCTGCGACCAAGCGCTCTGGCGAGCTTATGGCCCACGCCTACGCTGGGCTCTATGCACTCCCGCTCACGGGCCTGCGTTACTTCACGGTCTATGGCCCGTGGGGGCGGCCCGACATGGCCCCGTTTATTTTTACCAAGGCCGTGTCTGAGGGTGCTCCCGTGCGCCTGTTCAACGCCGGCGACATGCGCCGCGACTTCACCTACATCGACGACATCGTGGCCGGGACCATCGCCGCCTTGGACAGGCCAGAGCCGGGCCACAGAGTGTTTAACCTGGGCGGGCACAGGCCCGAGCGCCTCACGGACTTCCTGGCCGCGATTGAGGCCGCGGTGGGCAAGAAGGCCGTGGTGGAGATGGGGCCGATGCAGCCCGGGGACGTGGCTGAGACCTATGCGGACATCGCCGCCACGACCGCAGCCCTGGGGTGGGTGCCCGCCACGCCCATGGCCAACGGCGTGTCAAAGTTTGTACACTGGTACCGGTATTTTTACGGCACCTCGTCCACGCGCTTGCCCAGCCGTTAGCAGTGCAGAGCGCAGGGGAAGTGCTGCACCACAACCCCATCCACCTCAACCTCCTGCGAAATAGTCCGGGTGTAAGCGCCCGCAGGCACCCCGTTCTGTCTCGCGAAAGCGATTAGGGCTTTTATACCCCCTTGCATTAAGGAATATCTCATGCTATGACTCGGCGTGACCTACTCCCTAGACCTCAGAGAGCGCGCCGTTGCCTTTGTCAAAGGCGGCGGCACGCAGGCCGCGGCGGCCAGAATGTTCTCCGTTCACCCCAAAACCGTGGCCGCCTGGCTGCGCCGCAGCGACCTCCGCCCCACGCGGGTCTATACAAGAAAAAGAAAAATAGACAAGGACGCACTTTTGCACGACTTGCGCGAGAATGAACATATTTTGCTTAGAGAGCGCGCGAAAAAGTTCGACGTACACATCAGATCCATGAGCAGAGCTCTCTCAAAACCTGGCGTTTTTAAAAAAAGAGCCCAGGTACAGGGAAAGAAACACTATGGCAAGAGCACAGTTTCTCGGCGATCTCCGCCGGGCTGCTGTTCAGTATGACACTGAAAATATTGTTTATTTTGACGAGTCTTCCTTCGCATGCTCCACACAAAGGGGCAAACAAATATTCGCGGAAGTCCAAGGCAGGCGCACAAAAAAGACGACACTGATCATGGCCCAGAGAGGCAAAGAGTGGCTCGCACCCCTGCTTTTTCAGGGCTCAAGCGCGGCCATGACCATAGAGCGCTGAATAGAGAAGGGCCTCCTGCCAGAGCTGAAAAGAAAAAGTATAGTATTGATGTACACTGCTCCAGTGCACAACAAGAAAAGAATATCCTAGGCCCCCGCCCGAAATAGGCATATCCTCCTGCTCCTGCCGCCCGCAGAGAAAGCCTACAGCCACGCCCTGGCCCCACCCGCGCGTCCGCGCCGAGCGCGCCATCGGGCGCATGAAACGCTTCCGCATCCTGTCCGACCGCTGGCGCTACCCCCGCGCGGCGCACAGCGCAGTCTTTTCCATCATCGCCGGCATCACCAACCTCATGGCCGGCTTCTAGGCAGCCAAGCGCCCGGAGCCCCTGCGCCTCATGGTGAGTTGGGAGTGAGGCCCGACTTTCGCAAGGGGTCTATTGACAATCGGTGCCGAGGTTTGTGGGCTGGCACCGGGGCTTTTACGGGGCCTGAGGTCTTGTCTTTCTGGGCCAGAACGCTCAGTGCAGTTTAGCGTCTATGGCGGCGCGGAGGCGCTCTAGGGCCTGGGGCGTGGCGGCCTCGGCCCTGGCCACAAGGGCGGCCTGTGTGTTGGACGCGCGCAGGCCCCACCAACCCTCATCCGTTGTTACGCGCACGCCGTCGGTGGTGTCCACGCGCGCCCCTTCCTCCGCTAGGCGCTGCGCCACGCGGGCCACGATGGCGAACTTGTCCGCCTCGGGCACCTCTATGCGGATCTCGGGCGTGGCGTGGAGCCTTGGCAAGTCGCCCAAGAGAAAGGACACGGGGCCGGGCGCGACGGAGGCAATGTTCAACAGGCGGATGGAACAATAGAGGGCGTCGTCGTAGCCATAGTACCGGTCGGCGAAGAATATGTGACCTGAAAGCTCTCCGGCCAGGGGCGCCTTTATTTCCGCCATCTTGGCCTTGACAAGAGAGTGCCCCGTGGCGACCATCACTGGTCGGCCTCCGGCGCGCTCTATCTCATCAAACAGTATCTGTGAGCACTTCACGTCTCCGATGATGGGCGCTCCGGGGTGCTCTCGCAGCACCTCCCGCGCGTAGAGCACCATCAGCATGTCACCCCGGATGACGCGCCCGCCCTCGTCCACCACGCCGATGCGGTCTCCATCTCCGTCAAAGGCGATGCCGAGGTCGCACCCGCCGTCCAAGACAGCCCGGCGGAGGTCTGCCAGGTTCGCGTCCACAGTGGGATCCGGGTGGTGGTTGGGGAAGCGCCCGTCAACCTCCGTGAAAAGGGCGATGTGCTCCCCCGGCAGGCGCGCGAGAATCTGCGGCAAGACCGCCCCTGCGGCCCCATTGCCACAGTCCCACGCGACCTTCAGGGGCCGAGCCATGGCTAGGTCGGCCAGAAGGCGGTCTATGTAGGCGCCCATGACGTCGCGGGCCTCCGCCTCCTGGCCCGGCGCGCCGGTCGCCGCGTCTTGGGCCGCAATCTGCCCAATCCTCTGGATGTCCGCCCCGAACACGGGACCGCCCGCCCGCATCATCTTAAAACCGTTGTCCGCCGGCGGGTTGTGGGAGCCCGTGACCATAATCCCCCCGTCCGCGTCCAGGTGGTGCACGGCGAAGTACAGCATAGGTGTAGGGCCGAGGCCGATATCCACCACACGCGCCCCGGCGACGGCCAACCCGTCCGTCAGCGCGGCGGCCAGCGCGGGGGAATGCGTGCGCCCGTCGCGGCCCACCACGACGCGCGGGGCCTCCAGCCCCAAGAACGCCACGAACGCCCGGCCCAGCGCGCGCGCGTCGGCCTGCGTCAGCGTGTCGCCGACCCGCCCCCGGATGTCGTAGGCGCGCAATATCTCGGGGGCGAAGGTGTGGGGCATTTTTAGGGCTTTCTTAATTTCTATATGCTAGACTTATCTTATGAAAGTGACTATAGACCCAGAGATAAACGAGTTTTACCGCGTTGTGCAAGACGAGGTTGTTGTCACAGATTCTGGCAACGAACTTCGTACGAGCGGCCTTGAAACCTGCTCTGCGCTGGTTATCACAGGGGGGGGCGCCACCTGCTAGCTCATATTGATGCCGGATCAAGCCCTCAGCAAATGGCAACTGTTATAGAAGAACATTTTTGCCAAAAGAATATTGATGATTTAGAGGTATATGTTGTTCCCGGAACCGGAGCAATGAGTACCTCTGTAAACCCTACCGCTGCAAGCGAGAGTCGTATACGAGAAGCGCTTGCATTGGCAGGCATAGAATCTTATGCGAAAATATTCCCGATCTACACTTTCTTTGGAAGAGATATTGTTGTTTCTAAGGGGGGAAGTGTTTTTGAGGGCGAAAAGAGGACTCCCAGTGATCACACTATAAAAAAAGATGGTCTTTCTTGTATTTTTAGGACAAACGCCCATAAAGATTTTACGGATATTCTAGAAAACGGTGATATAGTCATAGACGCTTATGGTGAAGACGATCCCGTGCATCCAAGCGCAATAACAGGCCCAGCAAGAGGGCCAGGTGCAGACACTCCTAACCTTATTGGCATATACACTTGTAAGTAGACTCCTTTGGTGGCATAAGCATAAGCACCCCCTGCCCAAACCCGCACGGGCAAGGGCCGGCGGCCCACCCAAAAATATCGCACTTTTTGTCCATATTTTTCTTGACATGTGTGTGTGTGTCAGATTGGCCTCCGTTTCAACCACAGAGAAAGGAAGAACCTATCCCACAATTCGGGATTCACAATGGTTGGCATATGTGATTCTATTGTTTTGGTTGATTCGCAAAACAAAACAAAGAGACAGAAATGCCAAAATTTATCGAATTAAGCGACGAGCATTGGGCCATTTTTCAAAGAATTTTCCCAAAAAATAAAAAGAAAAGAGGGCGCGGTATGCCACGCGCTGACTTAAGAAAAACCTTAAACTCTGTGCTCTATATTTTGATAAATGGCTGCAGATGGGCAGATTTACCACGAAATACAGACATCTATACCTCAAA
>Ga0272443_10003019_pt1 | contig 20482 bp, 19 predicted proteins | sample SSMAcet12_FD_193581 | JGI IMG/M metagenome (GOLD analysis project Ga0272443, IMG submission 193581) | Marine sediment archaeal communities from Little Sippewissett salt marsh, Falmouth, MA, United States - SSM-Acet-12 | ecosystem: Environmental > Aquatic > Marine > Wetlands > Sediment ... | reverse complement strand
CTTACAGGCTTTCCCGAATTCACAGTTACAGCCACCCTGAGGCGTCTGTCACCGGAATACTTCGGCCTTACAATGTTGTATGTCGCCACATATAAACCCTTGCAGGAAATGATACATCCACACCCAAAAATAAGCCATAAAAACAGAAAAAAACGTCCGGAACACAGATAATCCATCTCAAAATAACAGGAAGCGCAGATCATAACAAAAAATCCCGCATGATTATTCCGGCCACAGTCCAGACAGCCGCACCCACATTATTACGGATAAAGAACCAACACCGGAAAAATATATTCCCACCATTAATTCTGCCGGATGGATCCCAAACACCACAGATTATAAAATAAGCGTGAAATACCAGATCCACCATCGCCCCACCCTCACATTAATACAATCAAAATGCCATAAATGTAGAGAGATATAACTAAAAAACGAGTGAGATGAATTGAGACTTTTAATGAAATTCGGAGGCACATCCGTAGGTGATGAAAAATGCATCGCCCGCGTAGTCTCTATACTGAAACACCACCATAATACCGGAAACGAACTGGCAGTAGTAGTATCCGCAATGTCAGGAGTAACAGATCAGCTCCATGTAATAGCAAAGGAAGCGGTTGAATCACTGGATGAACCACCGATCGAAACAACAATCCATTCCCTCAGAGCACGTCACAAAAAAGTTCTCGAAGCGGTTGCACCCGGCGAAGCTGAGACTGTAATGGAGGAGATCGACACAAAACTCGAAAACCTCAGAAACATCCTGACTGCTATTCACAACCTGCGTGAGCTCACCCCAAGGTCAAAGGATTACATAATCTCATTCGGAGAGAGGCTTTCTGCAAGAATCGTCAGTGCTGCACTAAGGGAGGAGGGCATCCCCTCCGTTCCGCTAAACGGGTGTGAAGCCGGCATAATGACAAATGAAAGGCATGGCTGTGCAAATGTCCTTCCGGAGAGCGAACAGAAGATTAAATCCCGCGTTCTCCCCCTGATGCAGGAATCCATCCCGGTCGTCATGGGATATATGGGGTGCACAGGCACAGGGATAGTCACAACCCTTGGGAGATCAGGATCAGACTACTCCGCCGCAATCGTAGGCGCTGCAATCGACGCAGAAGAGATCTGGATCTGGACAGATGTAGACGGGATAATGACATCAGATCCAAGAATTATCCAGGATGCAAGAGTAATCTCCGACATATCATACCTTGAGGCAATGGAACTTTCTTACTTCGGCGCAGAAGTTCTCCACCCAAGATCAATTGAACCGGCCATGCAGAAGGGAATCCCGGTCAGAGTGAAGAACACATTCAACCCGGGCGCAGGAGGGAGCTGTGTTCTCTCAAAACAACGCAGAGACAGAAGGGTAGTCAAGGGAATAACCTACATAGACAAGGTGTCCTTAATCAACATCACCGGCGCCCAGATGGTGGGAAGGCCGGGAGTTGCACGTGCAATATTCGGAGAACTGGCCTCCAACAGTGTCAATATAATGATGATATCACAGGCTTCCTCCGAAGCCAACATATCCCTGGTAGTGGATGATGAACACCTAAACATCGCCATTTCAGCCCTTGAATCCGTTAAAAAGGGAGGGTACATAAGAGAAGTTACATATGACCGGGACATATGTGCCGTTGCAGTAGTGGGCGTCGGAATGGCAGGCACACCAGGAATATCCGGCAGAATATTTACAGCACTTGGCAGGAAAGAGATCAACCTGATGATGATCTCACAGGGGTCATCAGAGGTAAACATATCATTTATCGTCAAGGAAGATGACGGCATAGAAGCAGTAAAAATCCTGCACAATGAATTTGAACTATCGGGAGAATGTGAGGAATGAACCCCTTATTTGAGAAAAAGAGCCACACATACAGAGATGCCGGAGTCGACATCGACCTTGAGGCAGAAGGCGTATCAGCACTTGTAAAGATGCTGACATACAGAAGAGAAGGTGACTTTGGCATGTACAGCAATGTCGGTCATTTCGCAGGACTTGTGGAATTCGGAGAATATGTCCTCGCTCTTGCAGTTGACGGTGTAGGCACAAAGATGATTGTCGCTGACCGGATGAAAGACTGGTCAACCCTTGGAATTGACTGTATTGCAATGAATGTAAACGACCTCTATGTTATGAATATTGAGCCGGTTGCATTTGTTGACTATATCGCAACCGAAAGTGTGCAGACCGATAAAATGCGCCAGATAGGCAAAGGCCTGAATGAAGGTGCACGCCTCTCCAATATGAACCTCATAGGCGGCGAGACTGCAACCCTTAAAGGCCTCGTAAAAGGTCTTGACCTTGCAGGCACCTGCCTTGGAGTTCAGAAAAAAGACAAAATTATTGACGGCTCAGGAATTCAGGAGGGAGATCTGATAATCGGTCTGCCATCAAGCGGAATACACTCTAACGGCCTCACACTCGCCAGAAATGTGGTGGATTCATATGCAGACTATGATGAGATGATGCCCTGGGGAAAGACACTTGGCGAAGAACTACTGACACCGACAAGAATCTACAGTGAAGTCCTTAAGGTCACAGATGCAGCAGAAGTACATGGCATGTGCCACATCACAGGCGGCGGCCTCAGGAATCTTGAGAGACTTGGAAACTTCGGATTTGAGATCGAAAACCCGGTAGAACCACAGCCGGTATTTGACTGGATTGAAGAAGTCGGAAATGTCGGGAAGCACGAGATGTACCGCACATTCAACATGGGAATGGGATATGTCTTCATTGCACCAGAATCAGAAGAGAACGAAATTCTCAGAAATGCTCCTGACGCATCAGTTGTAGGCAGGATCTCCTCATCACCCGGAATCTGCCTGGAAGGTGAAGAATTTCACTGAAGTTCCCCAGGTAAAGGTATTCTGATTATCCGTTCAGTATATATTTAAAAAGAGATTACCCATATAAGAATGGGCAGAATACAAAATAACAATAATTATTTCAGGCTTTTTTTTCTTTTTGCACTTCTTGCAGGAGTTTTTTCAATATTACTTACAGCCGGATGCATAAGTCCGGAAACAGACAATAAAAATACCGCCCTGTCCCAAAACATTGAGGAAATAAAAATATGCATCCTTCTCCCGGCATCAGCAGAGAGCATATTTGATTTTAAAACGCCGGTTCAGATGGCAGTATCAGATATAAACAGTGCCGGAGGTATTGACGGCATTCCCGTAAAGGCCGTATTCTATGATACAGACAAAAATGACATCAGGGACATATCTGAAAGTGCAGCCGGAAATCCGGATATAAACATCTTCATCGGCCCTTCATCAAGTGAAGAGGCGTTAAAGGCAGCACCCATTTTTATCGAAAACGGAAAACTACTCATAAGTCCCTCAGCATCATCAAACGAAGTATCAGCCCGTTTCAGAGATTCAGGATATTTTAAAAGAACCGTTCCCGGAGACCATGCCCAGATAGCAGTAATCTTTGAAATATTAAAGGAAAAGGGTGCAGAATCAGTATGTCTCATTTATGAAGACTCAGCGTATGGCAGGACATTCAGCGGATATGCACCGGAATATGCAGAATCTGTCGGAACAGAACTTATAAGAAGCATAGCACTGACAGGTGACAGTGAACGCAACCCGGACCTGGTTTACAGCATAGCAGCCTTAAATCCGGACTGCATAATAGCCGCAGTTATGCCCGAAGATGCCGTTATGATAAGAAACACCCTGGCGGATGCCGGATCTGATGCAGAACTCTTCCTGACAGACAGCGGCAGGTCAGAATATCTGATAGATAACCTTGGAAAAGATGCAGAAGGGATCTGCGGCATATCACCGTCACCGGAACCCTCAACAGGATATTACATACCATATCTCATAAGAAACAAAGTTCTGCCCGGAGTTTTTTCAGCACAGACATATGACGCTGTAATGCTTGCGGCATACACAACAGCATGGAATATGACACACCCCAAAGATACATATGCCAAATCCTTTGAAAGTGTGACAGCACCTTCCGGGATATACAAAGGTTGGGACAGACAGGAAGCAGGAGAGGCCCTGAAATACATACTTTCAGGTGGAAAGCCCGACATCTCCGGAGCCTCCGGAAGTCTTGACATTAAAAAGGGCATGGTTGGTCCGGATAGAGGATATTATGCCCTCTGGATCATTGAAAAAGGAAATTTCAGGGAGAGGAAATATTATTCTTCAGATCAGCAGTACCAGCCACGTCTCCCGGGACTCTCGGCAACAGGCACCCGGACAGATCAGGATAACGAAAAAGGCGTAGTCTGGATATTTTACCCTACAGTAAAAGGTGACCATTCCTTTGCAGACGCAGCATATACAGGACTTTATTCAGCATATGAAGAGGAAAATTTCATCAAAAGGGAATTTTCACTGAATGATGCACCTGAAACAGACAAACTATTCACCTCAGGCGGTTTTACAGAAAAACCCGATCTCGTTACTACCATAGGCTACGAATTTGATGAATACACAGCAAAATGGGCAGAAAACAACCCCGACATCAGTTTTATCGGAGTCGAACAGAGTGAGAGAGACTTAAGCAACCACGCAGTACGGACATTCATGCCATACGGAGGTTCATTCCTTGCAGGAGTGCTTGCCGCAGAGATGACAGAGACCGATAATATCGGAATTATCGCCGGAACAGACGCCGGAGTTATCAGGCCGTTCACAGACGGATTTAAGGCCGGTGCATATGCCTATGACCCTTACGTGTACACATCAGTAAGTTATCTCTCTGCCGGATTTGAAGGGTTTTCAATGCCGGATAAAGCAGAAGAGACTGCAAACCGGATGTTTGACTCAGGGGTGGATGTAATAATTATGCTTGCCGGAAGTTCAAACTCAGGGATTGTAAATTCGGCGGTAAAATACGGAGGGGTTCATCTTATCGGAGAAGATGTGGATCAGTCATACCTCGCACCAGGAGTGGTGGCTGCTTCGGTCGTAAAAAATATAAGCGGAGCTGTAAAATCCGGAATAAACAGAACACTGGCAGGAGACTTTGAATCCGGCAGCATAATCTATTCAATGAGTAATGACGGAACAGGACTTCTGATAAGTGACGGATTTTCGGGAAAATACTCAGAACTTGCTGAAAAGTGGAAAAATGCAGCAGAGACCGAAGAGAGAAAATATATGGTCAGTATTTAATCCAAGAGCAGTCCTTTCAGGCCCCCGGAGATTCCCGGCATCATAACTGTCCAAAAGGGCCTTAAAAAATATAATAGAGACACCACATCATCTGTAATGCAGACATTTAAGAGTTCATTCAATCCTGTACCATACAGAGGACCATATCTCCTTCACAATTTTTTCCCCTGCATGCTTTTCCGGCTTTGCATCGATGTTTTTCTTAATTACCGGAACTTCAACGCCGCTCTGATGAATACCTGAAATTATATACTCACCAAGGGCAGGCTCACCACAGAGAACCACACTGTCAGGGAGAAGACCTGTTTCACGTATGAAGTCCTCATAGCCATCCCTGACCTTATCTCCATGCTTCTTTATATCCTCCTCCCTTAAGCGCTCAAACCTCTTCTGAGACCATCCGCCCTTACTGTGCTTCTCTTTAACTCCGGTCTCAATATATTTTCCGGATATGAAACCCTCCTCCGAAGCCATACCGATAAAACTGCTTCCGGCATGGGCACATAAAAACGATATGTTTCTGCTCCCCGTAAGTGAATCAGTGAGGAAACCGGCGCAATCCTCAGCAGGAAGCCTCCCGGAAATTTCCGGGACAGCAAACGGTGGAAGAACAGCATAAAAAAAGAAAGGGTCTTTTTCCGGTTCATAAAAGAAGAAGATACCTGTATCCGAAGTTACAGACTCTGAAAACTCCCTGATCCTCTCATCCGGAAAATCATCGCTGCCTATAAGACCACCGGGCGGAAGAAAAAACGCCCTGACATTATATTTTTCCGCAAGAAGGAGAATCTTTTCAGTAAACTCAAGGCTATCCTTTCTGCTCAGAATAAAACGGCTGTATGAACGTGAATCATCTTCGGGATTCATCTCCTTAAGGACTGAAAGCTCATGCTCAAGCACCCCTACTTTTGTCTCTGCCCGCTTGAGGGATTCAGAGAGGACCTGTATCTTTGCCGGATCCTGTGCCGCCTTCTCTTCCCTTTTAAAAAGTCTCTGTCTGAGTTTTTCGTTCTCTTTCTCAAGCCGGGAAATTTCAGAATTTAACGCCTCAAGCTCTGATTTATGAGCTTTTCCAAGGAATTTGTCAAGCATATTTTAACATCCGGATATTTATAAAGAACTCCTCAAAAAACGAGAGGATTTATCCTGGAACTGCTATTGCACTGCATAGCCCACCATCCATAATTCCGGATAAATTCCAGTTCAGTGCCTAATCCTCATGCTCATAAGGTATAAAATCAGATTTCACAGCCTTATCACTTACAATGCCACTGTTTCCACAACTGTCCTGAACAATAAGTGTGAACGGGATCTCTCCGCCCCTGGCTTTTCTGAGGGTGTTTAACAGTTCTTCAGCATTCTCTTTCTGCTCATCCTCTGCCCAGGTTAAAATCCCCTCTATGGTATTTTCAAACCTGTACAGAACACCCTCCACATTAGTGATGAATCCCTCACATATTGGTCCGGGTTCAACAAGGATACCAAATTCAGGGATCTCTATTGATCCACCAGTACTTCTGATGATTCTGACACTCAGATCATCTTCAGACTCAACTGACAGAGTATACCTGACAGGATTGGAGTCACCCATTATCTGGACATCAACGGATTTAAATCCGCAGTCACAGACTACGGAGGAGATCAGAATGTCCGGAAAATAAGGAATTTTTTCAGTCTGATATATATATTCTGTATCTGACGAACAGTTTGGGCAGGGGCCAACAATTACCCTTTTCAAATAATTATCCTCCGATCTTCTCTCGTGAAACTTTCACAGACATAGGTGTAAGTATAACATATTTCTGTTCACCCAGACCGCAAATATCACCATTCACGTCCTGTGCAACATCACTGAGATCCTTTAATACCCTCTCATATGTGATCTTGTCCATCTTAAGACGCCCGATATCGACAATAACAATATTTCCGTTGTAGACTTCGTCTTTAATCCTCGGCGTGTCGCGGATTTCATTGATTGTTGCTATCTTGATATACATGGAAGCAGGTCCGCCTTCACCTGTAGACTCGATTGAGGCAAGATCGAGCTCCATGTAATCGGACTCCTCCGGCTGGTTGCCCCTTTTAAAAAGGGAACCAAACTTTTTAGCCATAGCAAAGATTGTAGAATGAATTTTATTTATTATTATCCATTATGTTCCCGTCAGGCACTAAAAAAAGAAAATATTAAGGGTAATTACGGGAGAAAATCCGACAGATAATTAAAATTCAAGATTCCAGAGGTCATCGCCGACATAATGAATATTTTTCCCGACCTTACCTTTATCTGCGGCCTCCATCTCTGCGGCATCCATGAGCGCCTCGGCAACGGCAAGGGGTTTTCCGTGCGTGACCTCATATATTACAAAAGGCATCCCTTTCTTTATATCCCTGCTTACAGAGATCACTCCGGGGCGCATGAGATCAGCTCCGTTCACCATAAAAGAGACGGCGCCGGCATCTACGACTACTTTCCTCTCAGGAAACGGATTTTTAACAATACCCCGCAGAGTCGGAAATACCCACCCGTTAAGCTCCATAAGCCACGGATTCCTGTCAGTCAGATACAATTCGAATTCAGCATTCGTCTCAACGACTTCAATTCTGTCTTTCTTAAATATTGAGGCGGATTCTCCGATCTGCTCTTCAAGTTTTTTAAAAATATCAGAAACCTTTGATTTCCGGAGACTATACCTCTTTTTCACTCCAATTCTGGCCATTACTTATTCCTCACACATATTACTTCAGGCATATCCATGTTTATTCTCTTGCGCTATATTTATGTATCTTCCACTCGCAATTATACTAATCCTCATCAAACAGACAAGGGAATTTTATGACCAAAAGACCACTTGAAATTTTAGACAAGGCTCTTAACCAGAAGCCTGTTATCGTAAGCCTTAAGGGCGGAAGAGAAATCCGTGGAGTACTTCAGGGTTACGACGTACATATGAACCTTGTACTTGAGAATGCCGAGGAAGAGATCAATGGTGTGACAACAAAAGCCGGCACACTGATTGTACGCGGCGACAATGTTATTTACATCTCTCCTTCAGTCGAATAATTAAAAAAAATCTGATGCTTTTGTTAATGGTGATTTAAGATGAGTAAGGGTACCCCCTCAAGAGGAAAAAGACAGACTCAGACACATATTGTCTGCAGAAGATGCGGTAAGTTATCATACCACAAACGCCACAAGATATGTTCATCATGTGGATTCGGAAAAACAAGCAGAATGCGCTCATACAACTGGGTAACTAAGAAGTCAAAGACCCCAACCCACTAATTATTATGTGCGGAATCGTTGGCATCACAGATGCCGGCGGAGTATCCTTCCCGATCTATTACGCTCTTTATGCCCTCCAGCACAGAGGACAGGAGAGCGCGGGAATCACTACTTTTGACGGCATAGATCTGTACAAACACAAGGCACAGGGCCTTGTTGCAGAAGTTTTCGATGCCGAAATCCTTAATGAACTCAAAGGAAATTCAGGTGTCGGGCACGTCCGCTATCCGACAACCGGGGCAAAGATCCCTGAGAATATTCAGCCTTTTTACTTTACATTTAAAAACAGAAAATTTGCTATTGCACACAACGGCAACCTTACAAATACCGCGCAGCTAAAGGAAGAATACGAAAACCGCGGGCAGATATTCTGTACAACTACAGATACCGAGGTAATCGGGAACATTATTGCTGACGAGCTTACGCATTCCTCATCCATACAGGACGCTGTTTTAGCATGTATGAAGAAACTTGAAGGCTCTTATTCAGTTGCACTTCTTGTTGACGATACTGTATATGCATTCAGAGACCCGTTAGGGATAAGGCCCCTCTGCTTTGGGAAGCTGAATGACGGATATATCGTCTGTTCAGAATCAGTGGCTATAGATGCATTAAACGGAGAATTTATCCGGGACGTAAAACCGGGCGAACTGATAAGACTCAACAGAGAAGGCATAACCTGCACACAGATTGCAGAATCCTCAGGATATGGCCACTGTATATTCGAGTATATCTATTTCGCACGGGCGGATTCAGTCATTGACGGAAAACTGGTATATGACGTCAGGAGAAGAATCGGCCAGTCACTGCACCTTGAAGCACCTGTGGAGTCAGACATTATATCCCCTGTACCTGACTCAGGCATTGCACATGCAACCGGATATTCCGAAAGTTCGGGCATACCCTACAGGGAAGGTCTGATAAAGAACAGGTACATCGGCCGTACATTTATCATGCCCGATCAGAAATCAAGGGAAAATGCAGTCAGAATAAAGCTCAATCCTGTAAAAGGCCATATTGATAACAAGTCGGTTGTTCTTGTGGATGACAGCATTGTCAGGGGAACAACGGCCAGAAGGATTATTGATATTGTCAGGGACGCCGGAGCAAAGGAGATCCATATGAGAGTCGGATCTCCGCCCATCAAGGCACCCTGTTACCTTGGGGTCGATATGGCAACGAGAAATGAACTGATTGCCGGCACAAGGAATCAGGAAGAGGTATGCAGCCACATAGGAGCAACCTCGCTTCACCACGTATCCATAGATGCCCTTGTAAAGGCAACAGGACTCTGCCCCGATGATCTCTGCATAGGATGCCTTACAGGCACATATCCGATTAAAATCGGGGATGAGAAATCCTGCCCGAGATGTGTTTCCTACAAATCAGGTACTTACCAGAGCGCGCTAAAGGAATTTGACGAAGAGAACTGATCCAAAACGGAGAAGTTCTGTATCCGGCAGAGAATGAAAAACTGCTTTTGCAGTCAGAAATGCCGGATGATCAAATATCCAACTATTTTATAATAAAGACCACAACAGTATCAGATTATATGCGCACCGGAAAAACGGTCTGTGAAAAACCGGATATTCGTGAGAATAAAAGAGCATTTAACCTGAAAACCATACTTACCGCAGTTATAACTGCAGCACTGATCCCGGGATTTTTAATATCGGGCGTTTCTGCAATAGAGTTTATCTTCACCGGAGAACTCTCAGAGATCAGCTGCGGCAGCAATCCGGTGCTGAATTATGATACAGAAGGAGATTACATCATCTTCACAGAGTCAGATTCCGGCACAAACAGGCTCAGGCTTTATGATTTAAACGAAGAATCATTCACAGAGATCACGGACTCCCGTTATTCAGATTTCAGGCCCGCAGTTTCGGATGGCAGGATTGTATTTCAGAACAGAAGCCTGAACGGTCCGGCGCAGATATTTGTATATGACATAACAAAAGGCACAGCAAAAGCCGCAGATCCACACCTCTCCAATCAGGGAGATGCAGACATATCGGGAAACCTGCTTGTCTGGCTTGACAGCCGGCTTTACGGTCAGACCAATATATTCATAAAAACTTTGGAAGATGAAGCAGGCACGCCCCTGCACATATCCGGCACTTCTGATAAACACTCCCCTAAAACTGACGGAGATTATGTGTACTGGACGGAGACAGGAAATCTCTACAGAAAGTCCATTAAATCCGGGGATGAGGCAGTTATACTCAGAAATTTTCCGGATAATTTTGAAGTTAATGCAGGAAAAGTGGTATTTAACGGAAGAGGGGAAGAAGAAGGTTCTGTCCTGATATATGACACTCCCAGTGGTGAGAAGACAGTTCTTAATTCAGACAGGGGTTTTTGCAGAAATCCGGACATATCCAGGGATTACGTAACTTACGAATGTTACGGCAGCGAAGGAACTGCAATCAGGCTTTATGACCTCAGAACAGAGAACGGAGGTGTACTTACGGAGCCGGAAAGAGGAGTCTCCTCACCGAGAGTATCAGGCAACCGGATCATCTGGAGAGAAGAGGATGGCAGTGATTACTGCATTGCCATATGCAGGCTTGATACAGAGACATTACCCCTTGCAGGTTTTGAGGCTGAACCACCGTCAGGGCCGGCACCACTTCAGGTTGAATTTACAGGAATGGTAATTGTAAGTGCATCATCCGAAACTGCATATCTCTGGAATTTTGGCGACGGTGAATTCTCTGAATCACCCTCTCCGGTTCACACCTACAACAAACCGGGAATATATGATGTATCACTTACGGTTGAAAACGAACTGGGCAGTTTTACTGCAGAAAAGAAAGACTGTGTATCTGTTGAGGAGGTACCTGAACCTGATTTTTCTGCATTAAACCGTGAAGGGGCCGCGCCGCTCAATGTAAAATTCATGGATGAATCATCAGGAAAGATAACCTCCAGGGTATGGGACTTTGGTGACGGGAGCAGATCATACAACAGGGACCCGGTTCATGTTTACTCAGAGCCCGGAATTTATTCAGTAAACCTTACGGTTTCAAACGAATTCGGGAGAGTATCAGAGAGCAAAGCAGATTATATCAAAGCGGACAATGCCGTTTATGCAGATTTCTCCTACACTTATCCGGAGGAGAACAATTCTGAAGGACTCACCATCCAGTTCACTGATAACTCAGAAGGTTACACAAATTCGTGGATGTGGTATTTTGATGACGGAGAATACTCCGGTGAACAGAATCCCCGGCACACATTCGCTGAACCGGGTGTTTATGACATAACACTTGAGGCAGGAAACGACTTCTCATCCGATATTAAGACCATAATGTTTGTTCCTGCCGGAGAGACATATGATAAACTGTCTGCCATATACGTGACACCTGCCTCCACCGGACTAAAGCCGGGAGAGACTGTGGAATTTAAAGCCGGAGCAACGGATAAAAAAGGCAGATACATGAATATAGATCCAAAATGGTCAGTTTCAGATGTTAAAACCGGAATTATCTCGCCAGACGGTTATTTTACTGCCCGTATGCCCGGCAGCACACGCATCATTGCAGAATATCTCAATATGACAGGATATGCGGCAGTCATTGTAAGTGAAAGCGGTAAAGATTCCATAGAAGTTACATTATCCGATGAGTTTACCGCGCCCGAAACCAGAAAGAGACCGGACTTCATAACAGGGGAAAATAACCCGGTGAACCGGCTTAAAGAAATTATCTAAACAGAAGTGTCCTGTTAATTTCAGGCTGAAATACCTGAAATTTTAAGATTATGACTTTTGTCACAATCTCTTTTTTTTTATTTCAGAACCGGAAAAGAGCCTCCGCTCCAGTAAAAAATATTCAGAAAAGAAGAATTTAATAGCGAAGAATGGATTTGAACCATTGGTCTTCGGGTTATGAGCCCGACGGGATTTCCTGACTACCCCACCTCGCTCCACTTGTGCTATATAACATCAACGTGACAGGGTATAAACCTTCACCAATGTAAAACGGGGGAAAAATAAAAGGAAAATATCGTGGAAAAGAGATAATCAGGCACAATATCAGGATTGACCAACAGATTAACGGAAAGCCCCGATAAAAAAACCTGCTTAATTCATTTCCGCACATTTCTGAATTTTTAAAAAAAGCAGGATAGATTCTGCGCATTGTCTGAACGAGAATAATCTGATTCAGATTATAAGGAAATATAAAATATACAGCATATGCTGAATGAAAAAAATCCGGAAAAGAAGAACGCTAATAGCGAGGAATGGATTTGAACCATTGATCTTCGGGTTATGAGCCCGACGGGATTTCCTGACTACCCCACCTCGCTTAACGAGTGCTATATTACATCCACCAGAGAGATGATATAACTTTCCATATACAACAAAAATCCCGGGCATAAGCATAAAAAATACAGTTCTGAGAAAATCACTCCATTAAAATCTCTCAGAAATCCGGAATATATTAAAGGAAAAGAGTCTGATCACTCTTCATGGATGAAAAGGAAGATTTTGATGATGAACTTGATATGATAAGGCAGAAGAAACTCAGGGAAATGCAGGCAACGATTGAGAAGAAGGCCATGTACTCCGGTCCCGGCATTACTGAGATAAATGAGATCAACATTGACGATTTTATAGCTTCAAACAGGCATGTAGTCATAGATCTCTGGGCGGAATGGTGTGGCCCCTGCAAAAAGATAGCCCCTGCAATGGAAGAACTGTCATCAGAATTCTATGGCGAAGTTGCCTTTGGCAAATGCAATACTGATGAAAACCAGCCAATAGCAATGCGCTACCAGATCTCTGCAATTCCGACACTTCTCCTCTTCTCAGGAGGACAGATGGCAGACAGGCTTACGGGTGCATATCCAAAGGACAACATCAGAAAGAGAATTAAGTCCACATTTCAAATCTAAAAAATAACGGCATATAATGAAATAAAATCAAAAAATAACTACAGAAATAAGAAAATAACAAATATTTTTAAAAAGAGTTCATACGCGGAATCTTTCGCTGAAGTTCATCTTTGAAGCCATAACAAAATCATTCCTTGTAATTCCGCCACTCTCATAGGTGTACCAGGAAATCACCAGATTTTTACGATTGTAAATTGCCACATCCGGAAAATGTCCTTCTCTCTTAGAGAGATCATTTAAGTCCGCAAGAAAATCGAGGCAGCCCTCAAATGATTCAAGAGTAAACTTCCGGATGAGTTTCTTCTCGGAAATCTCCCACCCGGGCACCCTGTCAATATAATCAAGGACGTCCCTGCGGGTCAGAGGGGAAATTCTTGAAGGGTCAGGGTCACATCTCTGCTTATGAAGATCCATCGTATATTTCTATACGGTTTTTATAAGAAAAATATAACCTGAGAAAACGCATGGCAGAACGGGTAAAAATCTGCCGGGATCATGATTATCATCCCGGCAAATGTGGTCATGTTGCAGAATTAACGGCGCATAACCACCACCAATAGAAATAATAAGAACCACAGGGATTTATTTTTTAAAAAAATGAATGATTTGCCAATAACAAAAATTCTTATTAATTAATCATGTAAAATTACTTAGGGATTTTTTTGAGAGAACTCAGGATACACGGAAGAGGAGGACAGGGCTCAGTGACTGCGGCAGAGCTTATAGCTACAGCAGCATTCAAGAGCAAAGTCTATTCACAGGCATTCCCTGCATTCGGCGTAGAGAGAAGAGGAGCGCCGGTTCAGGCATTTGTCAGGTTTGATGACAGTAAAATCAGGCTCAGAAGCCAGGTCTATGAACCTGATTATATTATTGTACAGGACAGCACTCTGATCAAAGACGTTGATGTCTTCAGCGGTCTTAAATCCGGCGGAATTGCGCTTATAAACACTGAAAAGGAGATCGTAGCAGAGATTCCCGAAGGTGTAAAACTCATAAAGATCGATGCAACTTCGATCGCGCTTGAAATACTCGGCCTCCCTATTGCCAATACAACCCTCATGGGCGCATTTGCGGCGGCGACAGGTGAGATTGAAATTGAGGCGCTCGAAGAGGCATTAAAAGAGAGATTCCCAGGAGCACTCGGTGAAAAGAATATCAAAGCCGCAAAGAAGGCCTTTGAGATAATTAAGGGAGAGGCACAATAATGGCACTTTCAGTAGGATGCACAGCAAGACCGGGAAACGCAAGAGATAACAAGACCGGGTCATGGCGCGTATTCAAACCGGAAATTGACTCAGAGAAATGCAACAAGTGCGGCACATGCATGATGATCTGCCCGGAAGTCTGCATTGAAGAGAGTGATGAGGGCTATCCTGAGGTTGATTACGACTACTGCAAAGGGTGCGGCATGTGCGCCGAGGAATGCCCCAAGGATGCAATCGAAATGATACAGGAGGAGAAATAAGATGCTTCAGATAATGGAAGGATCACACGCCGTAGCAGAGGCAGTAAGGCTTTCCAGACCGGAAGTCGTATCGGCATATCCGATAACACCACAGACCCACATTGTCGAGAGGCTTGCAGAGATGGTTGCAGACGGAGATCTTGATGCAGAATATATCTGTGTCGAGAGCGAGTTCTCAGCACTCTCCTCATGTCTTGGTGCGGCATGTGCAGGGTCAAGGGTATATTCAGCCACAACATCACAGGGACTTGCCTTCATGGCAGAGGTCGTCTTCAATGTTGCAGGTATGCGCCAGCCTGTTGTAATGACAATTGCAAACCGTGCTCTTGGTGCACCGCTTAATATCTGGAATGACCACCAGGATTCACTCTTCCTGCGTGATTCAGGCTGGATGCAGCTCTATGCAGAGGATGCACAGGAGTCAATGGATCTTCACTTCCTTGCATACAAGGCAGCTGAGAACTACGATGTTCTTCTTCCGGCAATGGTCTGTTTCGACGGATTTATTCTCACACATACCTATGAACCTGTTGACATTCCGACACAGGAGGAGGTTGACAGTTTCCTGCCGGCATTTAAACCATACCAGAGGCTTGATGCAAAAGACCCGATCTCATTTGGTATGTATGCGACACCTGATTACTACCAGGAGTTCAGGTATGAGATTCATGCCGCAATGATCAAAGCAAAGAAAGTGCTCAGAGAAGTGGGTCAGGAATTCTCAGAGACCTTCGGCCGTGATTATTCAGAACTCGTGGAAGGTTACCGCCTTGACGATGCAGACACGGCAATAGTTGCAATCGGATCTGTATGCGGAACAATAAAGGATGCCGTTGATGAGATGAGAGAGGCCGGAAGAAAGGTGGGTCTTCTTAAGATACGCTCATTCAGGCCATTTCCCTATGAAGACGTCAGGGTTGCACTCTCCGGAGTATCAAAGGTTGCCGTACTTGAGAAGAATATCTCAATCGGTTCCAGGATGCTTGGCGCAGTAGGCCTTGAGGTCAAGGACGCCGTAGGAAAGCAGGGTGCAGATGTCTATTCATACGTCGGCGGACTCGGCGGAAGGGACATCAGAAGAAAAGACATTCACAAACTTGCAGACTGGGCAGAACAGGGCAGAAATGACTGTTTCTTCGGTCTTCGTGAGGAGTTGCTTTAAAATGACGGGAGAAGAGACAGAATACTTTGATGCAGGACACAGGGCATGTGGAGGATGCGGCCCGGCGCTTGCGGCAAGGCTGATCACAAAGGCCGCAGGTGAGGATACAATCGTTGTTGCATCAACCGGATGTATGGAAGTTTTCTCTACGCCTTATCCTGAAACAGCATGGAAAACACCATGGGTTCACTCACTCTTCCAGAATGCAGCAGCTGTTGCATCAGGAGTTGAGGCCTCACTTAAAAAACAGGGAAGAAGTGAGAAGGTAGTTGTCATTGCAGGTGACGGCGCAACCTTTGATATCGGAATCTTATGTATAAGCGGTCTCTTTGAGAGAGGACATGATGTAACATACATCTGCTACGACAATGAAGCGTATATGAACACCGGTATTCAGCGCTCAGGTGCAACACCATACGATGCCGATACAACCACAAGTCCGGCAGGGAAACTTTCTACCGGAAACCAGAGGCCCAAAAAAGATATTCCGGCAATACTTGCAGCACACGGATCACCTTATGTGGCAACGGCCTCTGTGGCATACCCGACAGACCTGATGAAGAAGGTCAAAAAAGCAATTGAGACCAAAGGTCCGTGCTACATTCAGGTACACACACCATGCTGTACCGGATGGGGATTTGACGGCGCCAAGACGATGGAAATCGGAAAGATGGCAGTAAACTCCGGACTCTGGGTCAACTTCGAGATGGAGGATGGTGTTGTTACAAAGGCAAAGAAGGTTAAAAGAGAGCCTGTAGATGCCTACCTTAAAGCACAGAAGAGATTCCGCCATCTTTACAGACCGGCCGAGAATACTGAAGAGATAGCAAAGATTCAGGCTATTGCTGACAAAAATGCAGAAAAATATGGCATTGACATCAAAATGCCGAATAAAAACTAAACCCGAAATATCTTTTTTACCTGCCCTGTCCAAACTGTTCATTACAAAACAGACGAGGGATTTATCTGAAAATAACATACGGGAAATTACTGATTACAGCAGTTGCAGGACTTATGCTTATAGCAGCACAGCCGGTATCTGCCGGTGATATGAACAAAATAGAGTATTATAACCTTGCAGTGGACTATGCAAATGCCGGAAATTTCGAAGAGGCACTTTCTGCGGCTGACAGTGCCATTGCTATAGATGCAAACTTTACGCTTGCATATACGACAAAAGCCGGAATTCTGAATGCAATGGGCAGTTATGAAAAAGCCCTTGAATCTGCCGGAAAAGCAACTGAAATACGCCCCGATCAGCCGGAAGGCTGGGTAAATATGGCATCTGCCCTTATAGGTCTTGAGAGATATGAAGAGGCCGTAGAGGCATCGGAAAGTGCAATTGAGGCAGACCCGGAATATATTGAGGGATATATCACAAAAGGAACGGCTCTCGGGGAACTTGGTCGCTATGAAGAAGAGGTCCTGGTTTCAGATCAGGCACTTGAGATCTCACCCGGAGACAGCCGTGCGGCTGCCAATAAGAAATATGCTGAGGATATGGCAAAAACAGGAAATGGAACAAATACAAATACAAATACAACTCCAATCTCACTTCCGGTGCTGACATCTGCCATATTTACGGCATTTATTTTAATATCCACCAGAAATTTCCGAAAATATTAATCCCGGATTTCACCCGGAAAACTTTTTTTCCTGACAGGAATCAGTGCATATTTATCGGATTCGTCGATGCTGTGAACATTATAACCTGTAAAAAATGAATTAACAATCTAATCACCCTGATAAAGCAGTTAAACTACATAAATGGCAGGATTATTTTTAAAATAGCTGAAACCTGAATAAAAAAAAGAAAAAACATATATACCGGAGTGAAGATTTTAAAACATACAGGGTTATTTATTATGACAGAATGTGAAAATCTCAAATCATGTCAGTGGGTAAAAGAATACTCCGGTTCAAACGAAGTGTACGTTGAATACTTTGTGAAGAATTACTGCAAAGGCAGTATGCAGGAACGCTGTGTCAGAAAGAAAGTAAAGGCAGAATTTGGGGAAATTCCGCTAAATATGCAGCCAAACGGCAAACCAATGAGGGGAACTGACGAATCCGGATGGAAACCTGAGATCTCAGACTTCCTGAAAAAAATATGAATCCGGAGAGGAAAATTCCTCTATCCCGGATTTAAGGTTAACTCTTTTTTATACCATCTCTTCAGTAGTAACCATCAGATTCTCTTTGTGGCAGAAAAGTATGAGAGCATCAGTGCCGAAAATACACCAAAAACAATCATAAAAGCACTGACCGGAGTCTGCGGCAGATCTGCCGGACCTTCTGATGTAGCCGTTACAGCCGGTGTCGAAACCGGAGTATCAGTTACCACCGGCAGCGGTGTTGCAGTCTCAGTCACAACAGCTGTCGGTACAGGTGTTGGAGCAGTTGTTGCGGGCTCAGGTGTCGGAGTCTTTGTAGCTGTAGTCTCTTCCGGAACCGGGGTTGGTGCAGGGGTTACAGCAGCTGCAAGCGACGGGATAGGAGCAGTTGTGGTCTCACCCATAATAGATCCAAGGTTGTCCTTCATGCCATTGACATTGCATTCCGCCCAGACTTTATAACTGCCCATCTTATAGGCATCATTGCCGGTATCCCACACGCACGCAGGTGTTCCGGACGGCAGGTAGAACATTGAGGATGTCGGGTGGATATTTACAATGCTTACTGTACTTCCGGTGCAGTCATAAAGGGCTGTTAAAGTTGCACCGACTTCATCCTGAAACTTAATATCAACTCCGTCATCTCCGGCGGCGACACCGCTTCTGGTGAATATCGGATAGAGATTGGAATCAATCCTGAAGTCAAGGGCTTCACCTTTTACAATCTTTCCGTTCGTAAGATCAAAGGAGTCTCCGGGCCGGACCGCATAGAGTTTCATTGCTATTGCCGGAGAACTGACATAAAAAGCAACATGTCCGTTCTTTGAGCCATTAGGATAGGAATACCAGGCAGACTGTTTATCCTTAAAAGTTTCAGGCTGAACAAAGAAACTGCTTTTATCAGGAGTTATTACATAATTCGGTGCAGCAGTTACAGGGTTTGCACCCGAACCAAAGTACGCAAGCTGAGTGTCAGTTACGCCGCCTGAACTGTAAAATACTGAAGGTGTAAGTGTCAGACCTTCCTCGCCAAGAAAGACGGTATCACCCTGTCCGATATTCGTCAGCACGGCTGATGCCGGCGCCGCAAATATCAGAAACATTAGAAGTCCCGCTATAGTAATTAATCCGGTTTTTTTCATATGAATTCCTCTATTAGTTATGACATTTTAATTCCACCCCGAACTAATATAGCTTTTACTCCGGAATTTCTCACAGGAATTCTTTCAGGAAGATGAATCCCGAAAACAGGAAAGACTTATCAGTCTGTTATAAAAAGAACTTAACTGACTGAATAATAGTCAGAATAAAAGTTTAATACCCGTCCTGACTGCCAGATGTCATCACTGAACATACAGATCATTATAATAGGAGAGAAAATAATGGGACTTAAACACCCGAAGGGGCCGCAAACAGAGATTAAGGATCTGAGAATTGATCCTATCTTCATACGGGAAGGAAACGAGACAATACCGCGGGACCGCCTTGGACAGAATGAAACTGATCCGGATCTGGCATACCAGATCGTCCATGACGAACTTATGCTGGACGGGAATGCCAGGCTGAATATGGCCACCTTTGTCGGTACATGGATGGAGCCTCAGGCGCAGAAACTTGCAGCCGAGACATTTGACAAGAATATGATCGACAAGGACGAATATCCTCAGACTGCTGATCTGGAGATGCGTTGTGTCAGTATACTCAGCCACCTGTGGAATGCACCTGATGTAAATGACGCTACCGGATGTTCAACTACAGGGTCAAGTGAGGCCGCCATGCTTGCCGGACTTGCATTAAAGAGAAGGTGGCAGCATAAACAAAAGGCAGAGGGAAAGCCGGCAGACAGACCCAATATTGTGATGGGCATCAATGTGCAGGTATGCTGGGAGAAGTTTGCCAATTACTGGGACGTTGAGATGCGTCTTGTCCCGATGGAAGGGAACCGCTTCCATATTTCAGCGGAAGAGGCAGTAAAACTCTGTGATGAAAATACAATCGCAGTAGTGGGAATACTTGGATCAACATTTGACGGGTCATATGAACCAATAGAGGAAATCTGCACAGCACTTGACAGGTTTGAGGAAAAAACGGGAATTGATGTTCCGGTTCATGTTGATGCAGCTTCCGGGGTTATGATTGCACCATTCCTTGACAAGGATCTAATCTGGGACTTCAGGCTGCCAAGAGTTGCATCCATCAATACTTCCGGGCATAAATACGGACTTGTCTATCCCGGTGTAGGATGGATAATATGGCGTGATGCAGAAGCCCTTCCTGAAGATCTGATATTTTATGTCAATTACCTCGGATCAAACATGCCCACATTCGCCCTGAACTTCTCAAGGCCGGGATCACAGATAGTGCTTCAGTACTACAATTTCCTGCGGCTCGGCATGGAGGGC
>Ga0272443_10003018_pt1 | contig 20493 bp, 27 predicted proteins | sample SSMAcet12_FD_193581 | JGI IMG/M metagenome (GOLD analysis project Ga0272443, IMG submission 193581) | Marine sediment archaeal communities from Little Sippewissett salt marsh, Falmouth, MA, United States - SSM-Acet-12 | ecosystem: Environmental > Aquatic > Marine > Wetlands > Sediment ... | reverse complement strand
CAATGATTACATTATTCGTATAATCTGCAAATGCATCCAGATCCCCATTAAAAACGTTAAGATCCAGATTGCCCCTGATTCCAGCAATGGCAGGACCATCCCCCTTTTCGGTATGCTGCCAAAATGCCCATGTTTGCCATGGTTTGCATGGCTCCTCAAATCCTTCTGCTGTATATTGCGCCAGCCAATGATCATAGCGTAATGCCCAAGTTAGATCCCTGGGATCCATGCTTCTTGTAATGGTTTTCCAATATCCACCGGAATAAATAATTGGGGTAATACCGGTAAGCATTTCAACAGTTTCGCACCACTTTTTAACTTGGAGCACTGTTGGCATGGATTCATATTTTCCATCTTGCCTGCGCCAATATTCCACATCGCAAACCGGCGGGAGCTCTCCAAAATCTCCATCCATGCGATCTACCAATAGGCGGGCTTGGTCAGTTATGGATTGATAGGATAATATAAATTGGTATGCCCCCCGCATGACCCCAACTCTTTTAGCCTCTGCCCAATTCCTTTTCCATTGGGTATCATAATCCCCAGGATATAGGCCAAACGTGGACCTTATAAAGGCAAACAAGATCCCACTGGATACCACTTGATCCCAGTTAATGATCCCTTGATGCTGTGAAGCGTCTATCCCATTTACTTTATTTTTCATCATATCGGTATAATCTCCGGTAATAGATCAGGTTGTATTAACCCCTTTTTCTTTTTATATTTCCGACCAAAGATCTTTTCATATTTCTCCAATAAACTCATATAGATCATACCGGATGCGCTGATTCCAACTCCCGAGATGATCACCTGTTCTTCTTCTGCTCCATATTCTGCTGTTGGTGGCTCAAATGTAGATGTATGCCTGGCTATGCCTTTAGATATTCTAACCTCATCGATCCAGCCCAAATAAGGATAGGATGATAAATTTTCATTTATTCCCAAGACGGTTGGATAACCGCCGCCGTTACTTTGCGATGCTGTAGATGATCCAATTAATGATCCATCCAAAAACAAGTAGAATATATCCGATCCTCTCGCCAATTCCAAATGATGAAAATTATTGTCTGTAAATCCTTGATCTGTTGTCGTTGAAATTTTATTAGTGCTAAACTCATAAAATGCGATGCTCCCCTGCCCACTGTAATTCAGAATTAATGTCAGGCCAGCAGAATTTGGCCAAGTAACGTCATTAACCATCACATCCATTCTAGTGGTGCGGTTTGTTGCAAATTGCAAATTCCATGTCCAATCAGCAGCCCCATAATCAAAATCATCATGGGTTGAAGATACAGCATAATCTCCAGAACCATCAAAATATAAAGATGCTGTCCCAAATTTCTTTTTTGCTGTATCTAGCTGCGCATTTCCGTTCAATGTCCATGTTTTTCCTGACTCGTCAGTAATACTTGTGCTGCCATCAGCCCCATTCATGTGAAGCAAAGAAACAGTATAAATATCATCAACAGCCATTTATAAAGCTCTCTTTCTGATATAGCGCAAACGTACTGCCTCCAGCTTGGCGTCTACAGCCAAATCATCTGATCCATCTGCAGGATCCCTCTGAACATATACATGCATCCTTGATCCTGCTGCTGGGCTCCCGCCTGGCGTTACTGCAGCAGTCCAGGCGCTTATAGCCTTATCATCGGCAGTATCAACAGAATCAGAAACCTCCACTAGCGTTCCCCATGCCTGATCATTTGCTCCCGAATCACCAATACCCAATAGCTTAATACCCCATGTAACTGTACCGGTAGAGCTGGACCCCCAAACAAATTGGGCAATTACAGCCCCCCCATTGTAATCATCTGGCATGGTAAATGAGGCCTGGGCAGCCTCCAGGGTTGAGGAATCAAAGGCTAGATAATAAGTGTCAACGTCATTAGTACCAAATTCCTCGGCTGCTGCATCACCACATGGATTGGTTTGCGCCGGCTTTAAAAATCCCGCGTTCATATCAATATTTGCAGCAATGTTTACGCCGGTCAATGCATACCAGGCAGATCCATTAGAGAACAGGGCTCCAGTTTCATTCTGATCAATGATGCATAAGGTCCCGCCCCCATCATCCTTAACCGTCAGAACATAATCAGCCCCGCTTGTATTTACAATAACAAATTCGTGATTTGTAGCAGCTTCGGCGGGCATGGTTACATCACGATCAGCGCCATTGCAATTTATATACTGGATCTTGGCATTAGAATCAGCCAGGGTAATATTTCCGGTTGCTGTAGTCGTTTCAGCATTGCCGGCCTCTCCCAGGGTAGCATTTAGCCTGGTTTTGAGATCTGTATAATCTTCGGCAACATCTAATCCTAGCTCGGTTGCAATAGCGATGATTTCAGCCCATGCATTATTCATGTGGGCTGCATAAGCGGTATCTATATCATCAACCACATTAACCCAGCTCGGCATTGTACTTGGATAATCAGCCATTATTGGCCTCCTATTCGTAATTTACTACCAGCCCCAATAGGACCACCGGAGCCGGTATCATAGGGCTGCCCTAACACTTTTGTAATATATTCCCTAATTAGGTTGGATGATCCGAGAGCAACCCCATCAAATACTTGGCACCCACTTGCCCCCAGAAATGGGATCCATATTTCAAGATCGCTTTCGATAATTGGTAAATGGCAGCGCCTATCATAATCGCGCTTAAATTCTGCTGCTGTTCGTATGCCAGAATAGATCTTTATATCGTAAATAATACAATTACAGCTCCCCTGGGTTGGCGTTCCGTTATTATGCCATCCTCCCACTAGAAAATTAACTCCGGTATCATCCCGTAAATCTGCGCCTGGTCCCTGTTCTTCGGTAACAGCAACGCTAGATCCATTAATATAAATGGTTGCATCATTAGCGGTTGAGGAATTATCATAGGAAATGCCTACTTGGTATAAATTATTCGCTTGGATAGTCCCAGTGCTAGATCTCCACCAGCCTGTAGCGTTCCACCAACCATATAAAAAGTTTATAGTTTCATCGGTATTACCCAAAATATACCATCCATGGGGCAATGGGGCTGGATCTGGCGCTGATGTATAATCCATTTTTGAGAAAACATACCCACTAGGCGCACCGGTAAACTCCAGCCAGGTTACAATGGATAGCTGGGAGATCCCATCTATGCCGGATGGATTACCAAAATCTATTAAGCCGGTATCTATCTTAATTGCCATTACTTATCCTATGTACTGTACTCATAGCTTATCCAGGCTTTCCTTACATAAATGGAGCCGGCATCATCACTGCCATTATCGGCATCCCTATAAAGCAATATGCAAATCTCATCCAAGGCAGCCCCGCTATCAAAGTTAGTTAAAGTAATCTGCCCAAGTTCCTCAACATAGCTTTCATCTGGTACAGATAAATTTGCAGAATTAGCAGAATCAAAGGCCTCTGCATTGATGCTGGAATCGCCATCACTGATAGCGGATACCTGGGCATCAAATACAGCAACCCTAGAGGATCCGGTAGAATCACAATAAAATAAGATATTTAATATCGGATTTACCCCATAATCCCTGGGCAATAAAGTATCCCACATGACCCCCTGATCCGTTGAGGAATCAAATTTAAAATGCAGTCTGTTTGGTTTATTGCCGGCCGCGCTGCTTTCCACCTGCTCCATGGTAGCCGGCTCAATCCCAGATAGAGGAAATAGGACCGCGCCCATTGGCAGGGGTAAATATCTTGTATCAGCAATATGCTCGATATTATCCTTTATATTATTGGCCCATGTTGATGTTGCTGGATCCTCTACATCTATATCAGTAATTTTGGTATATCCCATAATTATTAACTCCTAGTATCCCCAGTTTTCCTGATCCCAATTATCCACATCCCAAACCATATAATCATCAGCGCTTGCAGCAGATTCCAGCTTGAAAGTAGATCTTACGCCCTGGCCGGTATCCTGCATAAATTGATGATGGATATAAGCAACCTTATAAAGTTCATTGGATATATTCTTTTTCACTGAATTTACCGTTACCCTTTGCAGCAGATCCAAGCCAAACTGTAGATCTGGCCTGCCCTCCATCTGGACTGTTAACCCAGGGGAGGAATTATTGAGTAGGCTGGATACAAATGATACATACCCTTGCGATGCATCCAAAGAGTAGAAATTCTTGTTTTCCAAGATCTGCAGTGATCGGAGAGTTCCCCCGTTGGATCGATCCTCATATACACTGGTAACATCTGGAATATCTATGCAATCTGCATTTAATGTTACGCTTTGGATATACCCATCACTTGCATTGGCATTGGAAATGGTAATCTCTGCTATAGATCCCTTGAAAACGATTACGCCGGAGAAATCGCCGCTTATATCTGAACCACTCCCATCCTCTGCAGTATTAGCGGTAATTGTCAGGGTATAGCCGGTAGAATCATACGAGGCAACAGATCTATTATTATATTTCAACTCGGCTATAAAGTTCTTGGATCTGCCAGCTTTGATCTTGGGCTTGTCCTGCATCGTATAAATATCTTTATCAGATAAATATACCCTTGGGTATACCTGGGCACTTACATAATTGCGCCTTGTATCCGATGGTCTATCCAATAGAAAACCACCATCCCTTAAGAAATAATCATCTGTTAATGTTGCAACTGATGCGGTCCTGGCCATGCGCGGTAGGAATTTTACCGATCCATCACCCATTATGGCCAGATCTCCATATTCTGCATCATTGAGAGCAAACAAGGCATCAAAGGCGCTTTCCCCAGTTACCCAGAAATAATCCTGGCTGTTTTTCGCTTCTCCCAAATCATATCCAAAATAGCTCGGCCAGTTTACAGCAGTTAATATTTCTTGCATACATTGATCTATTCGGTATCCCTGTTTTACCCCAACATAAGCAATCATATTTTTTAAGATCTCTACCCCATCAAATGCCTCAATATCACAATAAGCATTAGCACCCTGGCCATGCGTTCTGATATTGCTGATGATTCCATGAAATAAATTATTATAGGATCCGGTTGATCCATGTTTATTTCGGACCCTGATTAAGCGCTGTTCTTCTACTGGATAAATGGGAGAGCTGGAATTATATGGAGAAAAGCGATCATCCGCATTGGAAAGTTTTAAGCGCAATCTTCCTGGGCTTTGATAGAGAAATCCACCGCCTTCCGAATCTAGGCGCTGGGGAGTACCCCTATTTATTTCAAGATCCATGAGGCGCGATGCTTCATTAGATCCATCATATACCTCATCATTATCCCAGTCGATTTCAGCAGCCCATAAAATAGAATCATCCTGGGGGGAGGTAGACCCATAAAGGAATTGACCACAAATGCCCTTTCCGTACTTGGTCATATTATGAAGCCTCCCTATTTATATCATTTACAACATTGCGCAATGCGTTTTTGAGTTCATACTCATCCCCGATGGATAGGACCGGCCTATAATCCAGATGCACTGTTATAAATTTTCCACCAGCCCCACCGGATCCAACAGCCTCCAAGCTCATTGCGCCTACTCCCTGACCAATGATCCTGGAATAGGTATTACCAAATTTCTCCAGTGCTCGGGTTGATTCTTTGATACCCTCGGCCAATGGTACAGGGCTTTGTTTTGTCATAAAACTCAATGCCTTTTTAGCCTTATTAAATGCACTTGTAATCTTATTCATGGTTTGCTGTACTCGAATGGCCAGCTTTTGAAACCATGCATATAAAACTTCTATGCCCTCGGCTATCATCTGGAAAAATGTTCGTAATTTTTCAACAGCAGGGTATAAATACTGCTCCCAAATATCAATAAGGAATTGCACCGCCTGGGGGATCTTCTCTGCAAACCAGCCAGCAACCGCGCTTATAACCGGTATTAATATGGAGCTGATAATATTAGCGAGGAAACCAATAACAGCAATAAGCGGGGGTAATACCACTTCTATAAGAGGCATAATGGCATTAATAAGTTCTATAAATACCGGAATCAATGCAGTTAATATAGGCATTAAAGCATCAATCAAGAGCTGGGCTAGGGGGGCAAACAATTCTTCCACCAGGGGTAATAATGCCTCCAGGAGGGGTTTTGCTAGTTCCATGAGGGTATTGAGTACCGGTATAAGCGCATTGCCAATGGATACCCTGAAATTATCCAAAGATGCTTGGAATCTGGCCATTTCTGCTGCAGTCCCGCCGGTTTGATCACCTACCTTACCCATGGCAATCTCGCCCTGCTCCATTACTGCAGTCATAAAGGCCTGCTCCCTGGTAAGGTTTTTATCAGCCTCCATAAGCTCATTGATGCGATCCCGTACTTTTCCACTGGAGATCCCAAATGTATCCAGCCTGGGGATGGATTGATTGGCCAGCATTAGCGCAAAGTTTTCCAATCCGCTTGCCGCATCCTCGCCCATGGCAGATGCAAGAGTAACCGCCATTTCCGTTAATTCTGCAGCCTTATCCCCTGTATCAGCAAGCCCCATAGAGATCAGTTTATTTGTACTGGCCAGCAGTGTTTGTTTTGAAACCATGCCATCTGTAGCAGTGATCAGCTTTTGCATGGTTACATCTGCATTTTCATTAATGGATTCATTGAGGGCATCAAAGGTGCCTTGCAAGCGCTCAACCTGGGCAGCTTCACCGCCCAATTTTACAGCCATTCCACCTAGGGCAGTGGCAACCCCAATTACTGCAGTAGTGGCTTTAAGGGCACCAGCCCCCAATTTTTTTAGGGTACCGGTTACACCACTAATTTTTTTTGAGGCGTTATCTTTACCCTCAACGATGATCTCTAATATACTGCGGTCTTTGCCCATTAGTTACCTTTTGCGCGGCCCTCTGCATTTAGGATCTCCATGATCTGCAGAAACCAGCGCTGCGTTAATTGCTCATAAACCTGCCAGGGGGGGATCCCGAATTTCATGCCTATTATTACAGCAAGCTCATCGGCCTCCAAATGGACCTCACCGCCTTTGTAATATTTATTTAATGTGCCCCTCCTTCTTTGGAGGCGCTTTCGGTAGGGTTTTCCTCGTCAGATCCTACAATAGCATCCATTACAGTATTGATTTCATTTTCGGATGCATCCAGTAAGAGATCATAAGCCCTTTCTCTGTCTTTTGGCTCGGCAATGTAAGGGAGCATAAAATTAATCATTTGATCGATCAATGCAGGATCACTGATCTTATCCTCCTGCATTTTGCGCACACCCTCCCGCAATTCCAGCCCGCTTTTCATCAATCTCAAGAATCCTGGGCTATCCGCATCAGGTGGCCTTACCACCAATCTTACTTTTTTTTCTTTTGCGTTCATTCTTCCTCCTTTTTATTTGTTTAGCTTGGCAGCGCTGATAGATCATTTACCAGCGTTATCTTTGGTACATTTCCTTCATCATCAATGCCGGCCAGGAAATCAACCGTTATTTCATTGGATCCATCATTATCCTCCAGATTACCAACAGCAGAATAGATAATTGGAAAGTCAATGATCAGCGTTTTTTCTCCGTATTCTGTACCGGTAGTAGAGAAAGCGGATCCAGTGGCGATCATTCGGAGTAATCGCTGGGTTTGGGTAGCGTGGTAAGCAAGTTCAGCCTGGATGGTTGCATTATGAGAAAATTTTAGTTTTCCATTGATCACCGGAGGGCCATAAACCAGGTGATTGAAATAAAGCTGCCCATCTGCAGTGAATAGGGGTTTAATGCCGGTAGCAATCTCGATCTCTGCCCCAAGCGCTGTACCTGTTAGCTGCGTATCCCCAAAGGCATCAGTAGAATTATCCAGGTAAAATTTTGTATTTCCAAACAGGATTTCTTCTACCGTTGGCACTGATGGAGATGCAAGGGATCCCGTTGAGGATTGCCGGCCAAAGATCTCGCCTCCCATCATCCAGGATTCCATGGATGCGCCCTTTAGGGTAATCGCGCCGGCTGCGCAATATTCTATGATCTTTGCAGCCTTATCATCCCCATGCCGGATCGTATAGGATTTGATCGCGTTCTCGGTTGTATCTGGAAATAACCATTCCCAAATATAACCATCACCGGCTCCATCCTGGGAGCTGGATACATTATCTATACCCATCTGGAATAAATGCGCGATCTGTTCAAAGGTAGCAACGGTTTCCTCTAATGTTACCTCGGCATATAGCTTGGGTACATACGTTCTTAACATAGGCGTGATCTTGCCTATGTTCTCATCCACATGCACAACCTCCCGCGCATCCTTACCAGATCCAATGCCCCTCCAAACTGTAGTAGGAGTTACCGGAGTACCTGCAGTGGCCTCATAACCAAATTCTACTGATTCCTTCATCATTTACCTCATTCCTTCGGGGCTGTTTTCTTTTTGCCCTTCTTTTTCTTCTTTTTGGTATCTTCCTGCCTTAAAGCGATCTTATCCTCATATTCAATGGGCTTTGGTCGCTGTTTATTTTCTGTAACATACCTTTCCATCGTTCCTCCTATGTACTCGTTAAGTCATAATGTATATCGATCTCAAAACGCCATCCTATCCCTGGGGGATTTTCTTTTGTAGCCTGGACCCCATAGGTAAGGAAACCGTAATAAGTTCTAATATCATCTATACCCTGGACCGTATTTGAAAGGTCTGGATCTGCTATGATCAATTTCATCATTAGATCATGGTAAGGCAAGCTGTTTTCTATTGTGGCCGGTAAGATCCCGCGCCCGAAATGTATATCTAATACTATGGTTTGCTGTATTGATGCAAAACCAGCAGATCTTAAAACGGTCCCGCCATCCTTGGCCCAGGTAATAGCAGTAGGAAAGGCAGCAATGCCCTCCGGCGGGTAGTCTGGGGCCAGGTTGATTCCTGTAAGGGTTGCAACCTTGGATTGTATATCTAATATTGCATACTCAATCCCAAGAGGCATTAGATCACCACCTTTACATAACCATTAGCTTTTAGGATCCCTTTTACCTGGGGATCCAACTGCTGTACATAGAATAATTGACCAAGATCTGCCATGCCCCCAGCATCAGCAAAGGCCTGCATACCGCGCTTAAAGGTCCTTACTGCAGTAATAATGGTTGCTGTTTTTATCGGCTCCGGTATGGTTTTGCTGAAACCCCAGTAAGCCTCCATTTTCACTGTTTTCCGGCCTGCATGAAATATGGATTTGGCACCATCGTGCCTGCAGATGATTTTCCTGATATAGTCCTTGTTATATGGCCAGGTAATATAATCGCTGGAGCTCCATTCGGTATAAGTATCCAGATCTCCTGATTCAGCAACAGAAAGGGTAATAATTTCCAGGCAATGATCGATCCATTGCTCATCTTCACCATCTCCATCAAAATAACGTTCCTCTGCTGTAGCGGTTGAGGAGGTCGTATTATAAAAGAAACCATCCCAACGCCCGCAATAATGATCAATTTCTCTACTGGCTGCAGTGATCAGATTGCCCAAATGATCCTCATATGCTGTAGAGGATTCAATGCCGGTACCTATCAAGTAGGCTGCCAGATCTGCATAAGTACAATAATCAAGAGCCATAATATTTCCTTTTTCTATAACGGGGCAGGCAGGAGAGGAGGCACCCCCACCAAGCCCCGTTATATACTACGTTTCGGCGGGCATCTCTTTTTTGATACCCTGTTTATCATGCAATTCCTTTGTTTGCACGTCTGAATAGTTATATTCAGCGTTCTTTTTCTGTAGCGCGTCTGACCCTCCCAGGGCAGCGATCATCTTATCGCACTCCATAAGATAGCGCTGGTTTTCTGCAAGTGCTCCCTGGATGGATCCGTATTGCATAACTAATTGAATATGCTTATTCAATAATTCATTCTGCTTTTTAACCAATTCAGTTCGTTTATCCAGGTCCTTTTCATCAGCAACCAGCTTGGCATTTTGCATAAGTATTGCCTGGCTTTGCTGTACCCTGGAATTGGCTTGCTGGATTACAACGGTTAATTTATTTACTGCACTTTCAAACTTTTGCCTATCAATCATAACGCCTCCTTCATACCCGTACATCAAACCTTCAAATAATACTGATACATGAGATACAATGATCTCCACACCCATTCCAGCAGCAACCCCACTCCAGAAATACATCGCCGGCCTTTGGAATGAATATTCCGTATCAGTGGCCATTTCTACCCCGATGATTTCAATTTTCTTATAGCCTTTTAATATACCCAAGGCTATTGCATAATCAACCGAGGACCCAAATAAGGCGATCTCTGCCATGGATCCATCCGGCATAATCCTTTTCAGCTTTGAGATCAGGGCTTTAGCATCCTCAATAGGAAATCTTACAGCGCTTGGAATATCGGGGTAATCTTCCTGCATGTATATTGGAAATGGTTGCTTGCGCTGTAGCCATTCATAGTGCTTGCGCCCCAAGTGCCCTGGAATATGCAATGGATCTGCCTTGTTATGCTTATTCCTGAAAATGATCGGCTGATGGATCTGCAGAACAGAAAAGCCCTCATAGAATTTATCCAGCAGGGCATCCCTTTTCCATTTGGGGTATTGCCGGACTGCCTCGGCTCTTTGAGGATCCTTTAGCTTTTTCCAGTCAGGGATCCCGAGTTTATGACAAAGATAATTGGTTTGAGGCCAGCCCCTAGAGCCGGCCTCATTAAATACAATGTAATCTCTGCCATCCTCGAAATTGGCATGGATCCTGGTAAACGGATGCGTTCCCAAAATTACTAGAGTTTCGTTCATTCGGCCTCCTTATTTTTCTCTAATATCCTAGGTACTCGATCCTCTTTCCTCCAGGAGGAAAGCAGTATTGAGGGCAAACCCTGGCGTAGTGCCTGCAATGGTAGCATAGGCGCGAATGTAGCGCTTTGTAGCTCTGAAAGTGATTGCCTCCAGTGCTGCAGTGCTTTCCTGCGTTACCTGGGTAAATGTGGCTCCAGAAATATCCGCGAAATCTCCATCAGTGGTGCTGGAGGATTGCTGGATCTTGACATCTACGGTTTCATCCGTATCCGCGCCGGTTGGAATGATCGTGGCAACAGCCATGATATTTCTACCCATGCAATTAGTGTATTTTGCGAGATCCACATCTGCCCCAACATCGGGGGTAGTGCTTGCATTAATGGCATGGGATTGCACTAGCTTATATTGTTCTAACATTTTTTTACTCCGTTATTTCTTGATGGAGCTGATGGGGAGGAGGCCCACCAGCTCCGAATCAACTAACTATTTTCAATCCTTGGCCTACGTGCTAGCCAGGGCTTTATAGCAGCGCATACGGTAAGGCTCAACGACCTGCCCACCAACACGCTTGCGCCCAAGCAACACAACCAGATTTTCTTCGGCATATTTCTCGGCCAAACGTTGCACCGAGAAACCAACGCGATCAAGTACCAAGTACCCTTTCAGATCCCCAAAGATGATCGGGTAGGTATTGGCTGCGCCGGTAGAATCCTGCAGAAATTCAGATCTTGCAACAGGATATTCCAGGAGCATCCGAGGCACCGCCCCAAGATTACCAACCTGGTTGATGATCGGCCACAAGTATTCCCCACCGGTTGAGGTGAGCTTGCGGATATATTTTTCAGTGGCTTTATTCATAAACCATTTTGCGTTCATGGCATATTGATCAGGTAATGCATAGGCCATATCTACGATTTCATCAGCAATAATGGTTTGCGCGGTAGCCTGGGTGGTTCCGGTTTCAATGAAATCAGCATCCCCAGATGATCCTGCGCATGAGGTCAGGATACCTCTTGGCTGCCCTGCTCCGGTACCCTGCCAGAAAGCATTTTCCTCACCCAATGCAAAGGCCTCGGCAAACAGCTCCAAGGAATGACCCTCAACATCAAATACACTATCCTCGATCAAGTTCAATGAAATTGGGATGGAGGCCAGGGCTGTATTGATGGGGATGGTGAAAAGCCCATAAACAGGATCGGTAACACGATGGGAGGTTGAGGATGGGTTTTCATCTGACCAGGTAACACGCGCCCCACTCGTATATTTATCATCGGTATTGTAATTAACGAATGGATATTGGGCGCGATCTCGGGAGGTCATTTGGACCCGCGCATACTGGCGTACAACTGCAGCAGTAGCGATTTTCTTAAGTAATTCTTCCTGGTAATCGGCGGGCACCAGGAAACCGCCCGCGCTATCCGTACCCTCGGCAAGTGTCTTGCGATCATTCGGCCCCATATCATGGAAACCCTTGCGCATATAGCTTTCAAATGCGGGGGCATATTCCTTTTTGTTAACGCGCATTGGAATATTAAAGCGGAGAGTATTGGTTTTGGGCACAATCATCCCAAGCGGATCTACCGCGAAAGTCTTAATTTCAACCTCGCGCCAGGCTTTTTCGTCAACTTCTTCCTCGCCCTCGGATGGGCCGGCAGGCCGCCAGCTCATGCTTGCTTTTGATTGGTTTGGATCTTCCAGAAATTCACGACCTGCAGCAAGGCGCTCAATGTTATCAAGCTGGATCTTTAATTGATCCGATTGCCCAAGCAGGGTATTAACCTCATCTGCCTTTTCCTTGGGCATTTCCTTGCCCTCAAATGCTGCCATGATAGCCTCGGCATCAGAAAGGCATTTCTGATAGCGGGCTATTAAATCATTCTTATTCATTTCATTACCTCATATTGTCTTTTTTGGATTTCTAGCTTAAGTTTCAACTGATCAGTAAGTGATCGCTTGGCTGCAATCGGCTTGGCTGCATGAGTTTTCAGCTCATTTGCTAGATCTTGTAATCCATTGATAGTAAGATCCTTTAATGTTAGGACCTCATTTGATACTATAGAGAGCTTTACCAGCTCAAAGGGAGGTACAGGCTCATTGAATTGCTTAAAGTGTTCGGCCAGGTGTAAATAAACTTCCTCGGCCTCCTTCATACCTATCCCACAATCCCCGAAAAGGTCCTGCATGGCAGATCTCACAGCCATCCAGCTTGCCTTTCCAACGCCTCTTTCACCCCAGGCATGATGAGGAAATTTAAGATCCTCAAATGCATTACCACCGCCTTTATAGGCAAAGTGATCAATGATCCGGCTTTTTTCCTGGGGATCTAATTGATCCCATGGGGTAGTAGTGAAATCTACCAGGCCAGGCGCTTTCCATTCTGCATCCTTGGATCCGGTACCGCGATCCGTAAATGGCACCGCGGTTTTACTTGCGCTTGTCGCTTCATTCATTCCCCAAACAACATCGCTGGTATCCCACAATCGGAGCTCTCTTAAATTGCGGACCTTGATTTTTCCATTTTCTTCTGTTTGCACCTCCTCATAATCATACTTAACAGATTCATAGCCTATTGACATTTGAGAAATAGCACCAGCCCTAATACCGGCCAGCACTTCATTACCTCTTGGCGTTTCCAGATATTCTCTTACAACCAGCAACCCGCCGGTAGCATCAGGATATTTGGATCTGGTCTTTTCGGGCAGTTCATCCCGCCCAACTTCGCGCAATTCTTTTATCGCTGCAATAGGGGGATCATACCAATTATGACCCCATAAATGCTTTACACGATCCATGCTCTCCTGGATGGTCTTTTTGTATGCCCCCTGCATAATGCGATCACTGCCCCCATCAATATTTCCAAATACCGAGGCAATACCTGAAACGGTCCTGCCTTCGATCTCTTTAACTTCTGAAAAGCAAACTTTTCTCTGCATGATCTCTCCCAATTAAAAAACACCAAGAGCAGTTAGGTGCTCTTGGCGCTCAATAAATCTGCCTGGATGGATTTTGTATCTCCATCCTCTGATAAGTATAGCATAATCGTGATTGGTGCGCAATCACCTATTGATAAATATTTTATGACCTCGTTTAGCAATAATTTGAGTGCTGTTTGGTCTGTCAACGCCATAATTCACAACCTCTCTACACCTGGGGCATTTGATTTCTATTTGACATTTTCCTAGGGCAATTCCCAGCAGCTTATTGCAATGCGGGCACCGGATCTCTTTGTTATCGTTCATTTTCCTTTTCCTCCTCGTCAACCTCTATATAGAGGGTTATGTAATGGGGTTTACCACATTTGGGGCAGAATATACTTGCCCCAGCCATACCCTCAACCTTGAATTTACGCCCACATTCACAAAAGATGGTTGTTATCTTATTAAGCGGATCCTGGATATATTCGCAATAGCCAGGGCTTGCATCTGGATCTGTACTCATCATTTTTTCATTGCCTCATCATATTTCTTCTGAAATATATTTAATACCCCTCCCAGCTTTTCCCTAATCACCGGCTGGATGGTCCACCAATGCCCCTTATGCATCCATGCTTGTTCTTTTTCATCAATCACATATTTTGCATAATTTACAGCAGTCCCAATGATCATGCGGATTGATTTACCAATTCCCTCAACCCTGGATAATCCTTGATTCGCTCCCCTAGCGCTTGTCAGTGAATTACCCAGGAGATTAGTTCGCCGGTAGGTAGTAGGTCTTTGGGGGGGGTAATCTGGGATCTGGGATTGCAGAAATAAAATGCTTTCATCAGCAGCATTCTTGATCAATTTAGGACCATCAGATAAACGCTGGATCTTGCGCAATGCTTTATTCAATCCTTTTACCGTTTCACTCATTGCTAGATTCCTTTAGTACCGGCCTGATTCCACACCGGCAATTAACATGGGCTGGAGGATAGAAACCAGTATAGATTACTTCCCCATCCTCATTTTTCGCATTGAAATCCTGATCCAGTCCAATTTCCATGCCATGCAATGGCAGGCATATTGGGCAAACTTTATCATCTCTGGCAGTAGCCCATTTCTTACCTTTTACAATCCCGCTTTCCTTCCATGCAATGTAATTGCCCCTGGCGTATGCCCTGGTAGTTTCGGTTGCTGCTATCATCTGGGCGCGGACCCTGCCAAACATGCCCCTAGTCTGCAGGCGTTTTTCCAGGTCCTTCAATGGCTCGCCAGATTGCAACCATTCAACCATTTGCTCTTTTATAAAGTTCCTGGAGCTTTCTGTTATATCCTTTACCAGATCGAAATAATAATGCTGGACCCATTGAACAGCAGCATCATTGATGAGATCCCAGCTAACCCCGCCCTCCAGGATTCCAAGATTCTTTATGGCTTCATCAGCAGATTCCAGGGTAAATTCTAGTATGATTGGAAATACTATGCGAAATAGTAGTTCAAATTCGTTAGTCCAAAATGCATCACTCAACCCCAGTTTCTTTTCGTACTTCATCCAAGATCCTTTTCATTTGCTCTTTAAAATAAGGCTCCAGCTTTTTCATAAACTTTTTTTCGCTTACCAGGTGATCATCTGCAAATTCTTCTTCTTCAATGGTCTTGCGCTCCATGGATTTTTTCGGGGTTTCAGTAGGGATCTCAACACTGGCAACCGATATATAACGAACATCCCCGTTTTTTACTGGGGGCAGGTTAATCATAGCGCGGTACTCATTTACTGTAATGGCACCGGTAGCCATAGCCCCGTTTGCGCGTTCATATACTTTATCGGTTTCCTCTTTGAGGGCAGGCACCTTGGAAAAGTCCCATGCCAGCTTTACTCCGGTAAACTCTGGTAGCAATGCATTAGTAATAACATCATCTATCTTTTCATACATCGGCTTTAAGCTATCTTGCCACCAGGCTTCCCGCGCTTCTTTGTAATTGGAATAGGTCGATCGATCCAGCCCGATCTTTGCGCCTACAATAATGGCCGGTATATCAAAGATCTCGCAAATCTTCACCTCATTCCTGGCATCCAGCTTTTCAAACCCCATTTCATCAAAGGTAAGGCCAATTCGCTGGTAGCTGGTAGCTGTATCCAAAACAGCAGGAGAAAACCAGTTCTGGAATCCTCCGTACCTTTGCGCCCAACGTTTGCGGATCCTTACAACATCATCCTCATTGATCTTAACCTCTGATTTTAGGATCCCCATGGGTACCCCGCCCTTTTCCCAGAACATTTTAATAAAGTCAGTGGCGCTGTTATCAATATCCCCAACTCGGGCAGCAACAGCGATGCGGGGATAGCCCTGGAGGAAAAAGTTTATGGGATCAAAATCAGTAAATCGCAATACATCCCTGGTATCCAGCTTGATAGCGTCATGCATGGGTACCTTATATTCATAGTGATCAATGTAAGCGGTATCAGTGCTGATGGGTTTCAACCAATCTGGGCGCAATGGCCACAACTGGACTGGTATACCAGCCCTGGATCTGACCACCTCATACGCTGCAGATCCAGCCAGGTTAAGAAATATAATCACACTACTCCAGAAATCAAATTCTCCCATAAGTGGATTTGGTTGCTTTATCAGCTTTGCCAGGGGATGATCGGGCAATTCTTCATTCTTGTCAGAATATACCTTTAATCGCACCTGGGAGGAGGTATTTGCTGTTTTCTGGATGCAAGCATGGATCAATTCGTTTTTCCTGTAACCTTCTTTGGCCATGGTTTCATATCGGATTCTGCTATAAGCAGGGCTCCCAGATCCAGCGCCGGTAATACTAGATCTCATTAGGCGCGTTAGATCCTCTTTACTTGAAAATGCCAGTTTCAATCTATCAATTAGTTTCATTTCTATTCTCCATCCTCCTTATATGCTTTTATACAAATATTCCACCAAATTCCCTACCTACTCCAACAAGGGCCAGGCTTAATGCAGCCAGGCTATCCGGCAAGTGGCCGGATCCTCCGCGCTCAATATCTTTAGTCCTAACGTATTTCAATTCTGATTTAAAATATTCAATATCAGGAGAAATGATCGATCGATCCTCAATATGCCCAACAGCATTATAGATCATATCCTGGCGCTGCCTGCCTATCATCTGGATCCCATTACTTGCTGTATGCAGGTAATCCCCAATCAATGACTGAATCCCCGTTTCATCGTGATTACTTACTGATCCCTTATATTTCCGATTCCTTTCATCCAGCAAGGCTACCATCTGGGGCCATGGCCTACGGTTTACTCGTATATAAGCCACAACCCGCATTGGTTTACAATCTGTTCTAATGGTAATGATTACAGTTTTATCCTGGGATTTTGCCCAATCCCCACCGGTTACAAATCGGAAACGGGGTAGGCACCAATGAGGATCTATGCGCCTGGCCTTGCAATCCTTTAAATATGTCTGATATTCAGCCCTTTCCTTATCATTTACAAATGGGGAGATCTCGCATAATTCATTATCTGCCCCCTCAAATACCCCTAGGCTTTCATCGAACATGGAAATTACTGCATCAAAATCAATAGCTCTATTTTCTGGGGAGGGCTCCTGCATTTCAATTTCAACGTTAAAGCTCGCCTCTGTCATCATTTCCCGCTTGGCTTGGACCTCCTCGGGCTTTAACCATCCATGGGGCTCCAGGGTTTCTTTATAGCACCATTCATAAATAGGCCAGCCCTTTTTATTGGCCCGCCTCAATATTTCTGTCATGGTCCCGTCTGGATGCTGATGCGTGCTTGCAATAACGGTCATGGCCGGTATATATCCCAGGGCATTTTTACTACCCATGGGCTGCCCCAGGGATGCTTCAAATACTCTTAAGCTCATTTCATCAACCTCATCAATGAGGAGAACATTTGGATGCATGCCCCTTGCGCTTTTCTCGGATCCATGCAGCGCCTCAATATAATTGCCTGTAACCAGTGTTGTTCTTTGCATGGTAGGATCCGAGGCCAGGAGAGAGTTTGGTATAGCCCGCCTATCCCAGAATGATTTAATGTAATCATGCACGATCTTTGTTTGCCGGCCAGATCCCCCCATAATGGTAACACTGGCCTGCCATAATACAGAAAGGCAGAATCCCAAGCATCCAAGTGTAAATGTTTTTCCAGCAAGCCCCCTGGACCCTTTAACAACCAGAACAGGAGAGCGAAAAAAGAAAGCATCAGTAAAAAAGTGCCATGGGGTAGTATGATTGGGGCAGATCTGCTTATCAGGCATCCTGATATTAAGCCCATGCCATAAAAACAAATCCAGGCTCTTTTCACTCGTAATGGGTAATTCAAATTCGATTTCATTCGGCATCTTCAATAGGCTTTTCAGATTTTATGATGATCCGTTTAACTTCTCCTGTATTTTCTAGCTCTACCTCTGTTTGGGATGATTCCTTTTTGTTTACCTGGTAGCCCCGCTTTGATCTGGCCAAACGCAAACCAATCGCCCAATGATCTCCCTTTTCAATCAGTTTCATTAATTTGGATTCCGTCAGATCATCTAGGTACCCGTCAGCAGTTTCCTTGGCCTCTTTGCAAACCTTATACTTATTTATATAGTTATAAATAGTTTGGGCAGAACATCTTAACTGTTTAGCGGTCTTATAGATAAACCCGTAATTATCTATAAGGGCATCGGCTACCTGCTGGGCGTTATATCTGTCTGTTCTTGCCATAAAATATGCCTAATAGTATCAACTTATTAAAGTAATTAGCATTTACTCATCATCTTGTCTGAAAACGTGCCCGCATTTGGGGCAAGTAATCATTTTGGGAGATCTATGCTCATCCTGGGTATCTTCATCCTCGTTTGATTCTTCATCCTCCCCAGCCTGGAAATCATCGAAATCAAGGCCGGTTAACTCATCCTCGGAGAAACCCCAATCCGTTAGATCCTCCATTTCAAAGTTATTGGCCATAATATCATAATCCCAACCACCGGTATTTTTATTAAGCCTGATGTTCAGCTCTGCCAGATCCTTTTCTTTGATTTGCTTAACTGGTTTTCGTACCGGTACCTTGAAATCGGGATCATAGCCCACAAGCATCCCAATGATTTCCCGCCTGGCGTGTCCTCCAATAATAACATTATCCCTATTTACAATTAGTGGCTCAACGACCCCAAAACGCTCTATGGATTTCTTGATCTGGTCTACCTGGTAATTTGTCAGTTTCCTTGGGTTTTTAATCCAGTTTATGAGATCCCCCACCCGCATCCATATAATATTATCTTCCCACTCTATACCCAGCTTTGATATTAGTTTTTTCATAATGTGCAAATGCCCTTATACAATAAGGGCATTTGCTGTGAAGAACCTACGTGCTCGATAAGGAGAAGCAAGATTATTATAGCATAGGCATTTCTATAATGCAATCATTTATTCAGATTCAAGGATCTTTTCTGCAATGGTCCTGATAGATTCCTCAATCTGCTGTTCTTTGACATCGTGTAGCGTTAATATATCTCCTGCTTTTACTGCAGTAACCAGAAATCGATCATCATAGTGTTTGTCTTTTTCTATGATCAATTTCCAGCCCTTCTTTACCAGGAGAGTAACCAGCTCCAGGATATACATGCTTTCGGAAACGGTTTTAGCGTGCTTCATTTTGCCCTTCCTATCGAAAATCCGGTATTAAAGCAGCCTGGTATCTCTGAATAATAATTAACTATAACCTTTTGGCGTAATGCATCAACCCATTTTTTACCATCCCATCTGGCTACAACCTGATCACCTGCCCGATAATCCAATAATGCTGAAAGCTGGGTTTTTGGAATAATGAGGAAATGGCCCGCGGTCCTGGGTTTATTGTCTGGGAATTTATAGAAATGTAAAACGGTATAAAGAGATCCATCATAACCATCAACGGGGATTAATAACCGGTTTACGCCTTTAATAATATTGGCATTATCATTGATTTTTATAAAATATTCGGGCAAATCTTCATGTATCTCGGCATCAATACTGGCCAGCATATCGTTGCTTTGGGCATGCTCTGATAGGTTTATGTTCATTTTACGTATAGTAATCATTAATGCTTCAGTTTTTACAATGCGCTTGCTGTAAGTTATATTATCCCCAATCTCCAAATGAATTTCCTTTACCCATGGAATAAAATCAGCGCCATCCAGCCTAACTTTATTTATATACCTGGGGTATATTTCTCGGCCATTGAAATAGTAGACATATCCGGATTTATCTTTCTTGATTCCTAACACGCCTTTCATCTTATTTACTCTCCTTTTCCTTTTGCAGGCATTGATCGCAGATCCAGCCATCAAAGATCCTCAATATCCAGCCGGCCTCCCTTAATTTACCATGCGCATCAACCGCAGATCTGGCGCTGTTTACGGTCTTATGCCGGCCACACTCAAAACATCGGACTGCATACGTTTTTATAATCACCGTTTTAAATTCGCCAGGCTGCAGATTCCAAACCTTTTCCAGCGCTTCTTTTTCGCTCATTCCATTTCCTCTGCCAACCCTATACTAGGCCTAAACCCGCCGGTAGATCCATGCAATGCATAAAACGTATCGCGCGGGCTTTCCCTTCTTACAATCCGCTTGGATCTGGTTGGATCTATGGGAGCTCCGCATTGAGGGCAATTAAAGCCAACTACTCCCCAAGATTCGCAATATTCACACTGGATCAGGGTATCGCGCGGTAATGAAAACTCTTGGATCTCCTGGATTGCAGCCTGGAGATCATTTATATGTTCAGCGCTAATCTGATCTACTCCCAATAACCAAGATTGACTGGTTCGGCGGTGATAGATGTTGGCTTTCCGTTTTTGTAATATATTTCATGGACGCCATAATAAAAGCACTCTTTACCCAGCACTATGACTTTCTTTCGCACTACTCGGTAATTCCAGTA
>Ga0272443_10003017_pt1 | contig 20494 bp, 15 predicted proteins | sample SSMAcet12_FD_193581 | JGI IMG/M metagenome (GOLD analysis project Ga0272443, IMG submission 193581) | Marine sediment archaeal communities from Little Sippewissett salt marsh, Falmouth, MA, United States - SSM-Acet-12 | ecosystem: Environmental > Aquatic > Marine > Wetlands > Sediment ... | reverse complement strand
GATCACGCGGTCCGGGATCAAAGTCTTTACCATGGAGGATATTGATGCCCTTGGAATGCGAGAGGTGAGTTACCGAGCACTGCGCGCAGCGGGAATGGGGAAATGGGGACTGCATGTTACCCTGGATCTTTCGGTACTCGACCCCACCGTGGTACCCGGGGTGATGAAACCCGTGAAAGGGGGTATTTCCTATCGGGAAGCTCACCTTGCCATGGAAATGATAGCCATGTCCGGTCTCCTTCGTTCCCTTGATGTGGTTGGCTTCTCTCCAGAGCGGGATCCTGAAATGATCACGGCACGGGTGGTCTCGGAATTTATCCTCTCTCTATTCGGCAAGAAGATCCTGGGGCCGTAATAAGCGGGAGTATACCACCGGTGAAGATGGGATTTCAAAAGATATTCTTTTTTTAGAGTTCGAGTGATGGTAATACTGAGGACAAATCGAAAAAATCTTACTGCTTTGATTGAATATTTGCATTTTCGAAGTCTTACAACGTTTTCTCTAAGATTATATTCAACGAAGGAGGAGAAAAAGTGATTGTAGGTATCCTGAAGGAGATTAAGGCTGAAGAGAATCGGGTCTGCATGACGCCCGCGGGGGTGGAGGTCATTCGGCAAAACGGCCACACCGTACTTGTTGAGAAGAATGCGGGCAGGGGCAGCGGCTTTGAAGACGAAAAATATGTGGCCGCAGGAGCTGAGATGATGGAGACGCCGAAAGAGATTTTTGAGCGCTCGGCAATGGTCATGCATGTGAAGGAACCTCTGCCCTCGGAGTATGATTTCATCAGAAAGGATCAGATCATTTTTACCTATCTGCATCTGGCTGCCGCAGAGGAGCTGACATATGTGTTGATCAAGAGTGGTTCGGTCAACATAGCCTATGAGACCATTCAGAAGGCCGATGGCACACTCCCTCTGCTTACCCCCATGAGCGAAGTGGCGGGGCGGATGGCCATGCAGGAAGGTGCCAAGTATCTTGAAATGGCACAGGGCGGACACGGTGTGCTCTTGGGCGGGGTTCCGGGGGTGGATCCCGGAACAGTATTGGTGATCGGCGGCGGTATCGTGGGAACCAATGCCGCAAAAATGGCATGCGGTCTCGGTGCCAAGGTCTATATCCTGGACATGAACCTTGATCGCCTTCGTTACCTGAGCGATGTCATGCCCTCCAACTGTTTTCCTCTTATGGCGAGTCCCGCGACCATTCGCAAGCTTGCAAAGGAGGCGAATGTGATTATTGGTGCGGTGCTGGTTACGGGGGCCAAAGCCCCCAAACTGGTGACCAGGGATATGCTGCAAACCATGAAGAAAGGTGCCGTTCTTGTGGACGTAGCCATTGATCAGGGTGGGTGTTTTGAAACCTCCCGGCCGACGACCCATACAGATCCGATATTTATGGTCGACGGTGTGGTACACTATTGTGTGGCCAACATGCCTGGAGCTGTGGCCAGAACCTCCACCCTTGCCTTGACGAACGCCACATTGCCCTACGCGGTGGAGATTGCCAATAAGGGGTGGAAAGGAGCCATGGTTGAGAACCCCGAAATCAAACGGGGGGGCAATGTGATCAAGGGTAAGGTGACTTACAAGGCTGTGGCTGAGGCATTTGGTCTCGAATACACACCTATTGATCAGGTTCTTTAAATGAAAACAAAAGTATACATCCATCTGGATAATCTGACCCACAACATGAATCTTCTTCAGGATCTCGTGGGAAAGCGTCCTCTCTGGCCAGCCATCAAGGCGAATGCATACGGTCACGGGGTGCCGATCATTGCCCGTCATCTCATCGACTTGGGCTACAGGACTCTGTGCGTGGCCCATGTACCCGAAGCCGTGGGACTCCTTGAAAACGGTTTGAATGCCCTGTATATCATTCTTACCCCGATTCTTCCGGAAAACAGCCCCTTAGTCGTCAAATACGGGCTGGAGTCGGTTGTCTGCACCCTGGAAGAAGTCTCGAGTTTGGCGGCTGCGGCGCGAGAGGCGCGAAAATCTGTGTCAGTGCACCTCAAGGTGGACACCGGCATGGGGCGGGTAGGCATACGACCGGACCACGTCACAAGTTTTCTCGATCAATGTGCGGATTTTCCCGAGGTTCGCGTCAAGGCGATCATGAGTCATTTCCCCAAAGCAGATGAAAGAGACAAGACCTTTTCCCTGGAACAAATCAGAATTTTCAAGGAAGTCATGGAGCAAACCCGGAAATACGGTATTGGGATCTATCACTTCGCGAATAGTGCGGCTATCTTTGATCTTCCTGGTGCCCATTTTGACGCAGCTCGTCCCGGGATTTCCATCTATGGCCTCAAGCCGTCTCATACAATGCTGAATCGGAAGGTCAACGATCTCAGGCCAATCCTTGAATGGAAGACTGGTATTATCTTTCTCAAGGAAGTGACTGCCGGCACAGGACTGAGTTACGGGCATATCTATCATACCGACAAACCCGCTCTCATCGCCACCATCCCCCTCGGTTACGGGGACGGCCTAAGCCGCCTTCTCAGCAATCAGTTTCATGTCCTTGTGGGAGGTACGCGCTGCCCCCAGGTGGGGCGGATCTGCATGGACCAATGCCTGGTTGATGTGACCGGGTTAAGAGATACGGTGTCTTTGGGTGATGAGGTCGTGATTATCGGCAGACAGGAAAATGAAGAAGTAACTGCCGATGAACTGGCGCAGAAACTGGACACCATAAATTACGAGATTGTGACCAACATCTCCGGACGGGTGCCGAGAATAGCGATCTAAAGTGCATGACTCAAGTCGGTAGTGGGGCCCTGATCCTCTGGGGTGAAAATGGGAACGAGCCACTATTTTCGAGGATTACGTGCCAAGTGTTCTATAAACTGAGTTGTAACGGTTTGTCAATATAGTGTTATCATCATTTATATCAGGTGCTTAGATTGACATGAATTATAAAATACAATCCATGTGGGAAGATGGTATGCCTTGACATTACCCGATGTTTTGATACTATCTTTCAAACTTGTAGGCGGCAAGCTCAGATAAAAAGGTGGCAGCACGTCACGTTCATATCATCATGAAAGATAGGATAGGTTTTTCATAGAGTAACCATCGGAAATCGAAATGTTATTGTATACTACGTCGTCTGCGGAGGCTTGTAAATATAAAAACTGAACGGAAATTGACCTGGACAACACCATCTTTCCGGGGAACGTCCCTATACGGATGTCAAGAAATAACGAGGCAGGTCGATAATCGTGGCGGTATCGCCTTTATCTGGGGAAATTATGGTGAAGATGATTCCGTTATGAGCCGTTTAACCTGACGGGTGATGGAAAAAGCGGGAGACAGTGTATTAATGAAAAAATTGAGGATCTTTCTGGATGTATATCGGATCGGCGACGTGGAGGTCAAGAGTCAGCACGGCATAGTGCTGCTGACCGTGGTTCCCATGGTCGGGGGAGGGTGGCTATGACGATCACGACGCAAGATTTCGGCAAGGTTGCGGTGCTCATGGGTGGCTGGGCTGCCGAGCGCGAGGTTTCTTTGGTCAGTGGCCAGGCGGTCCTCGAAGGCCTCGTACGTCGCGGTGTCGATGCGCATGGAATCGATGCGGGCAAGGATGTGATGTCGGTGTTGGCCGCCGGTGGCTATAATCGAGTGTTCAATGTGCTGCACGGACGTGGTGGCGAAGATGGTGTGATCCAGGGCGCACTTGAGATTCTCGGCCTGCCGTACACCGGCAGCGGTGTCATGGGATCGGCTATCGGTATGGACAAATACCGCAGCAAGCTGTTGTTCCAGTCGCTGGGACTACCGACGCCAAAATTTGCATTGATTCAAAACGAAGCCGATTTCGATACCGCCTGCGAACTGGGTTTTCCCTTAATGGTCAAGCCGGCATTGGAAGGATCGAGTATCGGCATGTCGCGTGCTGACGATCCGCAGCAATTGCGCACTGCCTGGGCTGCTGCGGCCGAATATGACAGTCATGTGATAGCCGAATGTTGGATCACCGGAGCCGAGTACACGGCGGCGGTTCTCGGTGAGCAGGCTTTACCCGTGATAAAGCTTGAAACGTCGAATCTCTTTTACGATTACGAGGCAAAATATGTTTCCAACGACACCCGTTATCTGCTGCCATGCGGGCTGAATATTGAGGCCGAGAAGCGCCTGCAGTCACTTGCACTTCAGGCCTTTGCGGCAATCGGCGCCAGTGGTTGGGGGCGTGTCGATATTCTGATGGATGAAAATGAGCAACCGTGGCTGATCGAGGTCAACACAGTGCCTGGCATGACCAGTCACAGCTTGGTGCCAAAGGCTGCTAATGCTGTCGGGATCGATTTCGATGAACTGGTCTGGCGTATCCTGGCGCAAACCCTAAATGAGCGCTGATGATGCGACGGATATCGAAACATCAGTATCAGTCCCAGACACAAAAGGCATACCGTCACTTGATTAACACTTCAGTAAGGATAATCACGGTGTTTTTCTTCTAGAACTTCCGAGACTTCAAAAATATATTTTCCTCACATGAAAATAACAACCTACAGATCACAGAATCAATAGGAAACAACCACCGGCAAAAGAGGGCTTTTGCAGAGCACTTCACAAAGTACATGAAATTATAACGTCTGATAAGATATGTTATGTAAACTTTGAATAAATTGGCGATATTTTCTTTCGTCGCTAAAAAGAAAGTTATTTCGGTCCATTCCCTCTTTTCTTTTACAATATAATTAATCAATATTATTTTTTGAAATTAAAGATCGATTAGAGTTAACTTATTCCGAAAGTTCGATGGAGCCCCATGCAGCCATCTTGCCCTCAACAATGATGAGAATTCCGTTAACACCCTCTATTTTTTTTCCGAAAGAAATGGCATGCGAAAGAGATGCCTCGTCGGTCACACAATTTCCAATTGCTGTTGCGGCTGCATCTGACAAAGTGGCCGACGGTGAAAGCACACAAACTGCATCGGAAGAACCGTAGCTTTGGGAATGTCCAACGGTACCTGAAGACGTACAGATGCCGATGGGCATATCAGATGATTTGATGATAAGAGACAGTCGGTTACTAAAAGGAGAAGTTCCCGCATAAACGGAAACTGCAACGTCGAAGAGTGTATCACAAAAAATATCACCACCGTTTTCGACAATAACATTTCGAGAATACTGCCGTAAATCGCATCCAACGAATTCAGCGACGGCACCGGCGACGGCTGCCATTGGTCCAACACCGCAGAGTTTTGACGTAGAGATCATCGATTGTATAATGGCGGGTGCGTGGGGATCGGAGGCATCGGCGGGCACACGTAAATCCCTGAATTCGGGATATAAGAATATGTAATCATTGATATAAGATCGATATTTATAAACAAAATTGTAAGCATCTACAGATAATGTCCTGTCAGTACCGATGAATAAGTCTGATTCTTCAACTATTACATTATAATATGTTAGGTCGTTAGAGATTGTGTGACCACGATAAGATCGTTTCTGATACGGTTGAGTGCGCATAATTACTATTTATTGTAATTGCGTTGATCCCGGTCCGAGAATTCTGTCGGCTTCCTTGAGGAAAGATTCGGAGATGTCGACTCTGTAGTGACCACCGAGACTGAGAATGGTTTCAGTGTTGTTGACACCGAAAATATGTAGAAATATTGGGTAATTGCCCTTGTTCTGAAGGACAAGTGATTTGAGATCGTTCAAAAGACTGTCAGTGTTATCGCCGGACTTCAAGAGAAGGTGTACGGCTGAAAGAGGTTTCTGAGATGCCTCGTCGATAAGGGATATTTCCTGAGCAATAATCTTCGATCCATCTTCGCTGGCGTCGAGCTTCCCTCTAACAAAAAGCGGTTCGTCGCCCTGGATGGTAAAAAGAGAATCGCGATAGAGATCGGGGAATACGATGACACTGAGAGTTCCCTTCATATCGTCAAGAGTCACATAGGCCATTATTTCCTTTCTTTTCGTGGACACTTCACGGATGGCACTGACGATTCCCGCGACTGAAACGATGCTTCCGTCAGGCATATCAAAGATGGTCTCCGAGGATGTGTTGGTGATGGTGTGAAGAATGTCGGAATACTTCAGAAGAGGATGACCGGTGACATAAAAGCCGAGAGTGTCTTTCTCATAGGACAGAAGTTCTTCCCGGTCCCACTCGTCAACATCGGGAAGTGACGGTTCTGAGATGTCACCGATGATCTCGGGAGAGTCAAAGAGACTTGTCTGTCCGTTCATCCGTTCTCGATAACGGCGCTGTGCGATGTCAACGGCATTTTCAAGGCCGTCGAAAAGGCTTCGCCTGCTATTCTCCAGTGTGTCAAAAGCACCACACTTTATAAGACTTTCGATTACCTTTTTGTTGATCTTGCGGAGATCAACGCGGGTCAGAAAATCGAAAAACGAAGCGAATTGCCCGTCAGTCCTGCGGATATCGATTATTGCGTCCACAGCTCCCGCACCGACGTTTTTGACGGCGGCGAGGCCAAAACGTACGCTCTCTCCAGACACGCTGAAATCACGTTCCGATTCATTGATATCAGGAGGTAGGACGGCAATTTCCATATCCCGGCATTCGCCGATGTACTTGATAATGTTGTCCCTGTTATTCTTCTCGCTCGTCAGAAGAGCGGCCATGAATTCGACGGGATAATGGGCCTTGAGATATGCAGTTTGATAGGAAATAATGGCATATGCGGTGCTGTGCGATTTATTGAATCCGTATTCAGCGAATGTTTCCATGTTTTCCCATATGTTTTGGGACTTCGACTCGGAGATATGGTTCTTCTTCGCGCCGGCGATGAATTTTGGTTTCTCCTTTACCATGACGTCCTTTTTCTTCTTACTCATGGCGCGACGGAGATTGTCGGCTTCAGCCATCGAGTAATTACCGATGGTGCTGGCGATCTGCATCACCTGTTCCTGGTAGAGAATGACTCCGTACGTTTCCTCCAGAATGTTTTTCAGTTCCGGTACGACGTAATTAAATTGTGAACGCCCCTGCTTACGGGCGATGAAATCGGGGACCATACTCATAGGACCGGGCCGGTACAGGGCGATCAATGCAATAATATCTTCCATGCAATCTGGTTTCATGGAATGGAGGATCTCTTTCATGCCGGCACTTTCGAGCTGAAAGACACCGTTTGTGTTTCCCTTGCTGAGGAGTTGAAAAGTTTTCGGGTCATCCAGTGACAGGTTCTCCAGGTCGATATCTACTCCCCTGCCCTCTCGAATAAACGTTAGGGCGTGATTAAGGACAGTCAATGTCCTCAGGCCGAGGAAATCGAATTTCGTCAGTCCCACTGTTTGCAAGTCATTCATTGAATACTGTGTGATCAGAGAATCTTCAGTAGGACTCTTGTACAGGGGCACCCGCTCGACGAGAGGAATATCGGAAATGACCACACCTGCGGCATGGGTGGAAGCATGTCGATTCAGGCCTTCAAGCCGTCGAGACAGGGCGAGGAGTTTCTCAACCATGTCATTTTTTGCCGATTCTTCACGGAGTCGCGATTCCCGCTTGATGGCCTCGTCCAGCTTAATGCCCAGGACATTCGGTATCATTTTGGCTATACGGTCGACATCGGCATATGACATGTTGAGTGCCCTGCCCACGTCGCGGACAACAGCTTTCGCCTGCATTTTGCCGAAGGTGATGATTTGTGCCACATGGTCGTGCCCGTATTTCTCCGTTACGTACCGGATGATTTCCTCTCGACCCTCCATGCAGAAGTCGATATCGATATCGGGCATGCTCTTACGTGCGGGATTCAGAAAACGTTCAAAGAACAAACGATACCGGATGGGGTCTATGTTGGTGATACCCAGGGCATAAGCTACAAGACTACCTGCAGCGGAACCTCTCCCCGGACCGACGGGTATTTTTCGTTTCTTTGCATAGTTGACGAAATCGGACACGATAAGAAAATAGCCGGGGAATCCCATGGATTCGATGATTTTCAGTTCCGACACCAGTCTTTCCTGATAGACTTTCCGCGCTTGATCATCGAGTCTATCCGTCATTGCGGAGAGTCGGCATTCAAGACCTTCCCCGGCAATTTTTTTGAGATGCTCGTCGGGAGTGGTACCGTTCTGTATTTCATACTGCGGCAGATAGGTGTGAGAGAAATCAAGGGAAACGTTGCACTTTTCCGCGATTTCAAGCGTGTTCCTGATCGCATCGGGGCAGTACGAAAAGCGTTTTGTCATTTCCTCCGGTGTCTTGACGTAGAATTCGTTAGTGGGCATGCGCATCCTGTCGTTGTCGGCGATCGTCTTGCCGGTTTGGATGCACAAGAGCGTTTCATGCGCCTCCGCGTCATCGTTGTCGAGATAATGGCAGTCGTTCGTGGCGACGGGAGGGATGGCCAGCTCCTGAGAAATACGAAGGAGTTCTTTGTTGACGGTATCCTGGTCGGGAATCCCGTTTTCCATGAGTTCGAGATAAAAGTTACCATCACCAAAGATGTCACGGTAAAAGGAGGCAACGGTCCGTGCCTCGTCGGATCTTCCCTGAAGTATAAAGGAAGGTATTTCGCCGCTGAGACAGGCGCTCATACCGATCAGACCGCCGCTGCATTCGGCGAGAATGTCCTTGTCAACGCGCGGTTTATAGTAAAAGCCTTCCAGGTACGATGCCGATGTCAGTTTGATAAGATTATGATATCCCTCGGTATTTTTGGCAAGAACAACGAGATGGTGGGGACGGTCGTTTTCTCTGGAGGGGTCTTTGGTGAAGCGGCTTTTCGGGGCCACGTAAAGTTCGCAGCCGATAATGGGTTTCACGCCAGTGGCATAGGCCTTCTGGTAGAAATCGACGGTGCCGAACATATTGCCGTGATCGGTCATGGCGATTGCTGGCATCCGGAGTTTCTTGGCCTTCTGGAAGAGGTCACCGAGACGTATCGCTCCATCGAGGAGACTGTATTCCGTATGAACATGAAGATGAACAAAATTGCTGTGCTGCATGAATAATCAACCCGTGATTAATGGTTTCGCGATTGTGGTGTACCGCGAACGGCACACTGGATAACACCATTCGTACCGAATCGGCGAGAAGAGCATAATCCCGACTATACAACTTTGCCTTTTTACTTAATCAAGCCAGTAATTCGGTGATTCCTTCGTGATGATCACGTCATGGACATGGCTTTCGCGCAGTCCGGCGGCCGTTATGTGGACAAATCGCGCATTTGTCCGCAATACCTCAATAGTGCGGCATCCCACATACCCCATGCCTGCCTTGATGCCGCCGACCAGTTGATGAACACTCGATGATAGTGTGCCACGATAGGGAACGCGTCCTTCTATGCCTTCGGGTACGAGTTTGATGTTGCTTTCCATGTCGTCCTTGAGATAGTAGCGATCTTTGCTGCCAGCCTTCATGGCTTCGATAGATCCCATGCCACGATATACCTTGTAACTTCTGCCCTGAAAAAGGATGGTCTCACCAGGGCTCTCCTCTGTGCCGGCGAAGAGACTGCCGATCATAACCGAATCGGCGCCGGCGCCGAGGGCTTTTACCACGTCGCCGGAGAATTTGATGCCGCCGTCGGCGATAAGGGGTATATCGTGTTTACGAGTCGCCTTCGCGCAGTTCATGATCGCCGTCATCTGCGGCATGCCGATGCCGGCGATTACGCGTGTGGTACAGATGGAACCTGGTCCGACCCCCACCTTTACGGCGTCGGCACCTGCTGTAATAAGCGCCTCGGCACCCTCATAGGTGGCGACATTGCCCGCGATCAACTGACACTGGGGAAAATTTTTCTTTGTGTCTCTAACGGCGTCGACAACATCACGTGAATGACCGTGGGAGGTGTCGATGACAATCACGTCCGCCTCCGCGTCGAGGAGTGCCTGAACACGTTCTTCTCGATCAAGAATGCCCACGGCGGCGCCCACCCGCAGCCGACCGAAGGTGTCTTTACACGCCATGGGATATTTCTTGATTTTCTCGATATCCTTGATGGTGATTAGTCCCTTTAAGTGATTCTCCTCGTCGACGACGAGGAGCTTTTCAATGCGGTGACGGTGAAGCAATTGCTTCGAGTCATCCAGAGATATGGATGATGATACGGTCACAAGATTTTCCTTTGTCATGACATCTGAAACAGGTTGATCGATGTTTGTTTCAAATCTCAGGTCGCGGTTCGTCAGAATACCCACCAGGACACCGCCGTCATTGACCACAGGAACACCGGAAATGCGGTATCTGCGCATAAGGTCAAGGGCATCTTTGACTGTCGCGTCCGGTTGTACCGTGATGGGGTCGACGATCATGCCACTCTCCGATTTCTTGACCTTGTCCACCTCGAGCATCTGTTGCTCGATACTCATGTTGCGGTGAATAATACCGATGCCACCTTCCTGTGCCATACAGATGGCCGTACCGGATTCGGTGACAGTATCCATCGCCGCGCTGAGCAACGGTATATTGAGAGAAATCGTATTTGTCAGTCGTGTCTGCGTGATAACATCTTTGGGCAATATGCTCGATTCAGACGGAATCAGCAAAAGGTCGTCAAAGGTCAGGCCTTCGATTATCGAGTCATTCTCGTTCATTTATTCCTCCGTTGATACATAGTATCTTTTTCGGTTAAGCGGTATATAGTATGCATTCTTTGTGTGATCGTACTCGATGAAAGCAGCAAGTTGGTAGTATCCCGGCCGTGAAAACCGCGCCGTCATCGTTCCGTTTCGCACCCTGCAGTAGGGTATGTTCCCCGGACCGACGGTAATGGTCTCGGGACTGATCGTTTCGACGGTTCCGTCGGTCATAGCGACCGTTATGACATTGTGACGTGTTTCCTCCCTCCACTCTTTCATCACCGATCGGATGACAAAAGGGGCATCCTCCACTTCCACTAGACATCGATCGTTACCGAGAGTTATACAATAGTCACCGTTATCGTCAAGGGCCAGATGACGTGAAAAGTAGGTGACGATGTCGAGACGCGACATTATTTGTCCTCCGTAATACCACGTTCCCTCTTTATCGATCCTGATGGGAGGTGAACCAGCCGGCATCATCCCCTCCCCCGTCCGGTAATTCGGCTGTCCAGAAAGATCGTTACGGGGCCGTTGTTCACGAGTGCGATCTGCATATGAGCCTGAAAGACACCGGTGGCGACCGACGTAATCTCTTTCCGCGCGGCAGCGACAAAATGTTCGTACAGAACCTCCGCTTTCGCGGGCTCGAGGGCACGCGTGAAAGAGGGCCGGCGACCCTTTCTGCAGTCTGCCAGGAGCGTAAACTGGGAAACGATGAGCATTCCTCCGCCCGTATCAAGGAGGGAATGATTCATTTTTCCATCCGCGTCTTCGAAAATCCTCAGCCGGGATACTTTGTTATACAGATAATCGCCGTCCGCCCGCCCATCGCCCTCTTCAATGCCGAGAAAAACGACGAGACCGGTAGCGATGGAGCCGACAATTTCTCCCTGAATCGAAACCTCGCCACTATCGACGCGTTGTATCAGGACCTTCACTATAACATTGACTCCTTCATGCAGACACAATCTTATGACGGTCAGCCGTCACGTTTCTCGTAGCGTTTCGCGTATCGATGACACATTGGGTGTTACGGACGATCATATCATAGTCATACGCGGTGTGGTCGGTGACAATAATGACGGCATCCATACACGCGAGACTTTCAGGCGTCAGCTCGATGGAATCCATGCGGAAATTGAATTTCCGCGTCGGCTTCAGCCGGGGGATCCACGGATCGTTGTACAGTACCTCCGCACCGCCATCAATGAGCATCTTCATGATGGTGTAACCCGGAGATTCACGCTCATCGTCGACGTCCTTCTTATAGGCCATGCCAAGGATAAGGATGCGGCTTCCCTTGAGACTTTTTTGTGACGTATTCAAGGCATCCTGCGTTCTCGTAATCACATACGAGGGCATGGATACATTGACTTCCCCGGCCAGCTGGATGAAGCGGGTTGTAAAATCGAATTCCCTGGCCTTCCACGAGAGGTAAAAGGGGTCGATGGGTATACAGTGCCCCCCCAGCCCGGGACCGGGATAGAAAGGAGTAAAGCCGAAGGGCTTGCTCGCTGCCGCGTTGATGACTTCAAAAATGTCGATGTCCATACGGTGGGCCAGGACCTTGAGTTCGTTAACAAGGGCGATGTTAACGGAGCGATAGGTGTTTTCGAGAATCTTTGTCAATTCAGCGGCACGCGTGGACGAAACAGGAACGGTCGCGGTCAGGGCCCCGTATAGTCGTGTGGCGGCGTCAAGGCACGCCGCGGTGACACCGCCGACGACTTTCGGCGTATTAGCGGCATTAAAGTCGGTGTTCCCGGGGTCCTCCCTCTCCGGTGAATAGGCAAGAAAAATGTCGTCACCGGCAATGAAACCGGATTCCTCGAGGCGGGGCAGAATCAGTTCCTCCGTGGTTCCGGGATAGGTGGTGCTTTCGAGGACGACCAATTGTCCGCGTTTCATGTATTGTGTAATAATATCAGTTGTATTTATAATATACGTGAGGTCGGGCTCTTTCTTGTCCGTGAGTGGTGTGGGAACGCAAATGACGATGCAATCAACCGCGGCGAGGCGGGTCATATCATCCGTCATGTCGAAATGGCCCACACGGTGCATGTCGCACAGGTGATCGATGGAAACGTGGCGAATGTAGGATTCTCCTCTGCGGAATGAATCGATTTTCCCTCTGTCGCGATCGAATCCTATGACGGGAAACCCCTTCTTCCCGAAATGAACGGCAAGGGGAAGTCCCACGTAACCCATGCCGATGATGCCGATAACGGCAGTTCGTTTGTCAATGCGTGAGATGAGTTCGTCGTGTACGGTCATGTACGTATCCTTTCAAAAGAATCATATGTCGACATGGTGCCATCGTACCGGAAATAGAGCACATCTTTGCAGCGCTCCGGGAAACGCGCCTTACATATCACACGTCTTTCCTTCTGTCATCATTCTTCTTTTCAGTCAGGAGCGAAACCGCCGTGCCCAGTTCATCGTTAACGTTCTGAAGGGCCTTGAGACGCTGCGCATATTCATGAAAGAGATAGTCACGACAGGTATCGACCAGGTGATGAGTCCTTTTACGGGCGGTTCGTCTCATCATTTTTTCATAGCGGCGGTATGATCGAAAGCCCACGAAGAGGGACATGATTGCGTATGTTACCAGTGCGGCCAGACCGCGGCCGCTGAAAAGGGTATTGAAAAAGGCTATGGTTATGTCCAGAAGTCCCGACAAGTCGGGGGTTTTCCACCATGATATAACGTTGCTCCATCCGGCGAGGGAAAGCAGTACCATAAGTGTTATGATTCCGTAGGCGAGATACTGCCCGCAGTAAAAAAAGACATCATTGAAAGAACGATTGGACATGCTGAGGTGTTCGTTGATAATGCCGGTGACAATACGGTCATTCTCCCCCCCGTCGGTCCGGTTTTCGTCGGTTCCGGCAATGTTTTTGGACACGGCGGCCGGCGCGCCGGCGCGTAACAGGTTATTTGCGATGTCATCATTCATCGTTTGAAGGCCACCCGTGATAGCCCCGGTGAGGAATGATGTCATCGATTCAACCATCTCGCCATGAGTGCTCGGCGAGGTGACAGATTTCCGTAATATCTCATGAAAGAGCACGTAAACGCCATATCCGGGACCGACGAGCAGGGACGGCTGCTGCACGTATGAGTGAAAGAGAGGCGCAAAACGCGTTATGAAGTCCTGTCTTGCCATGAAAGGGGTATCATCTTTGTTTTCCCACCGTTTTTCCCATTGACGGAGGCTATTCGTCAGAGCCTCGTGGGCGGCGGTAAGACCCGTGACCTTCTCCCGAATCTCTTCGTTAAGACGAGTGATTTCATGATCGAGATTGGATGCTTTGATCTCACGCAACGATTTCAAGTCACGATGGTGAAATACTTCTCGCCGAAGTGAGGCACAATGATTCCAAAATGCCGGTGAATCGCTTTCAAAATCGTCTTTTGCTGAAATATAAAACACCGTCGGATCCAGTATCCCAGCCTCACCCTTCAGGTGACGTCTGAAGTCCCTGTCAACATCGGACAGTATTGAAAACGCATCATCACTCCTTTTTTTGTGAAAGATCTGATCGATTTTGTTGACGGCGAAATAGAAATTACCGGGATTCTTCGCTGCCTGCGACAAAAAGGAATAGAAACGGCTGTCGGCGTATTTCTCGAGCGATGTCACCCAGAGAATAACGTCGATATTGTCCATGAAACGCAACACCATGCGGGCATGATCGCCTGCTATACTGTCAAAGTCGGGGAAATCACAAAGCACCAGGGATCGAATACTGTCTGCGCGATGACTTTCTTCGCGCCAGGGAAGATCGGGAACGGAGAAAGACGGCGGCATGGGTGTTTCCTCGTTTCGGTACACGATGATCGCATCGGTATGCGGCCGTCGGTGACTGGTAGATGATATGAGCGATCCGGCCAGGGCATTCATCACCGTGGATTTTCCGACACCCGTACCTCCCATAATTCCCACGGTCAGTATCGTTTCGGGAAGCTCGTCAAGACGGGCGCGGAGACGAAGGATTTTCGATTTTAGAGATGCCTCAGCATCCGGCGTCACATATGGAGAGAGTGATTTCAACCCAAGGACACGGTCAATTTCGTCGATGCGGTGTTGAAGATCACCAATGGTGTTCATCACAGTACTTCCTCCATGGTTTTTCTCATTGTTTCCAGAGTTTCGAGGATATCATCGGGCACGGAATGTGATGCCAGACATCGGGCATACCGCTCCTTCTGAATCTCTATGATGCCGTGTAGGGTCTTTTCATATCGTGAATTCATATCGATGACAATGCGCCGCACCTCGTGTGACGCGAAAAGACGAACCGAACCGTCGGTAATAAAGGGAGCGATGACAGAATCAAGGGCGGCGTCGAAAAAACTCAGACCGCCGCCGATAACAACCTCCAGGGAGATAACCATCAGTCCCCACAAAAAGGACGTTGTGTATATGCCTATTTCCTTGTGTTTCGGTATGCCCTTCATAAGCTCTGTAAATGTCTCTGAAAGCCAGGAAGCGAGCTTCTTCTGTTCTTCGTCGAGGAGTTCACGGATTTCCTTTTCGGAGAGCACAGTCGCGTCACTTCTCAGGTCGCGGAAGAGAGGCGTCTTTTCGTCATCGGGTGACAGTTCTTCCAGTACCCTTCTATTGAAATAGGCGCATGACGCAAGTACCGGCGATATATCGTTTTTTCGGTAAAGGTCCCTGATATCAATATCGGATGCATCGGCTGGTTCTGCCTTTCTCATACCGAGGAGACGCAGGGGCAGGCCGAGAAAACGACGGATGGCATGACGCGGACCGGCGAGCACGTCGTAACGCCGGTATATTCTCCGTATTTCTCCCCGGATGAAACCGCGGATATCACGATCGAAGTGATGGTTCATCTCGTGTTTGAGGCGGTTTGTCGCATCACGGGCGTTTCTTTCAAGATGGACAAGCCATTCATCGACCGCTTGACGGTCCTCGATGCAGGCCGTCATGAGCACGTCGATATCATCGACAATCTCGTGTCCCAATGCGTGGTGTGACGGCGTTATGTGCCGCGGACCGTTTTCTCCGATGATCCTCCGGCAAAAACGTCTGAATTCGCAGTCCGCGGCGATTGTTTCGGGTATGGGAGAGGTGTAGAAGGGAATGAGAAAGATCGCATCGCCGTCCCAGGACTCGTCTGGAAAGATCACACCGGCAATATCGTTTTTCGTACTGCGTGTATCGGTCTTGTTGAAAAGAACATCAAGAGGCGTTCCCCGCCGAATAATGCGGGCAAGCGTCTCCGTGGGCACGAGATCGGCGTATTTTTCCTGACTGGTAACGAAAACAATGTGGTCTGCGAGCAGGATCATATCCTCGGCTTGCAGTCGATGGTACTTCTCACGACTGTCGAGATCCGGGGTATCCACAAAGATGAAAGGGGCAAACTCAATTTTCTCGTGAGTGATGACGGTCACCACGCCCGGTTTCGATGATAATGAATAACTGTCATTGCCGTCATCGGCAAAAACGGTGATATCGTCATCGGGAAAAGGATACCCTGTAATGATATCCGTCTTCTTATGGCAATACACGACAGGTCCTTTTGTCTGGGGTCGGCGCACGCCCGTTTCACTGGCGTTTGTGCCGACAAGAGCGTTGAAAAGAGTTGATTTGCCTGTTCCCGTGCCACCAATAAAAACAACCACGTATGGTGACAGGATCCTCTTGTAAAGAAACGCTGCCGTTTTCCGAGGGATGGACCGTCGCATTGTATCGATGATGTCGCGTGCGGCGGTCAAACCCGTCGATGGGATATCTGCCGCGAAGGCGGACAACGGGAACATATCGTTATTTTCGGATATTGTATTGTGATGTGTTGTTACGGCATCCTTGCTTTTTGCCATGGGAATTTCTATCATGATCGTGATGAAACATCAACGGCCTTTTGATACGGTAAAACGTGATTGTTGTACCAAATCCTGCCGGAGAGAGAGCAGTTCATGACACAGCATATCCTCCTCGTCAATCCGTGGATACATGATTTTGCAGCCTACGATCTGTGGGCGAAACCGCTCGGTCTTTTGTCGATAGCCGCTATTTTACGCCGGAACGGCGCGAAGGTCACTTTTTTTGATTGCTGCGCCGCTGATGGCGTAACGGGGGGAAGAAAACCGAAACGAAAGACCGGCGGTCAGGGTCACTTTCCCAAGGAATCCATCGAGAACCCTCCCCCGCTCCGTCACGTCCGACGGAAATATTATCGGTACGGAATACCACCTGCAGCCGCCATCAATGCCTGGAAAAAAATACCGTTACCGGATCTCATTATGGTTACTTCCATGATGACCTACTGGTACGGGGGAGTCCGGGAATCAATTGATCTTTTGCGTCATGCCTTTCCCGGTACGCCCATTGTCCTGGGAGGCGTCTACGCCTCATTAATGCCGGATCACGCCCGCCGGGTATCAGGTGCCGATCAGGTCCTGCCGGGACGGGCCGAATCGACTCTGGCGGGCCTGATGGCCGAATTTGACGGTAATGGCGGCGACCTTCTTCGTGACTGCCCGTTCTTTACCGATACCGTCTATCCCGCTTTCGATATGATGGCATCGCGTCCATACATACCGATTATGTCGTCACGTGGATGTCCCTACCGGTGTGTCTATTGCGCTTCGCCTTATCTCAACGGCTCCTTTCATGAGAGGGACTCCCACGCCGTCGTCGATGAAATTTGTCATTGGCGATTCACATACGGAGTCACCAATATCGCCTTTTATGACGATGCACTGCTCGTTCATGCGGAATCCCGCGCCATTCCCATGATGGAAGAAATACTGCGCCGCCGTCTGGATGTGATCTACCATTGTCCGAACGGACTCCATGCGCGGGAAATAACACCACCTGTCGCCTGGTTGATGAAGCGGTGCGGTTTTCAAACGATACGTCTCGGTTTGGAAACGACGGATGAGAAACGCCAACGGGCAACGGGCGGCAAAGTAACCAATGACGAAATCTGTGCGGCCATAACCGCCCTTCGCCGGGCGGGCTACCAGCAGAACGATATCGGTGTATACATTCTGTGTGGTCTACCCGGGCAGACAGTATCTGAGGTTGAAAACGCCGTCCGTCTCGTTCTCAGGGAAGGAGGGCGTCCCTCCCTTGCCGAATATTCGCCCATTCCTCATACGCCGCTCTGGGAAGATGCGCTGGCCGTGTCTCCCTTCGATCTTGAAAACGAACCCCTCTATCACAACAATACGCTGGTGCCCTGCGGAGGTACCGAATTCACCGTCGATCGTTTGCAGGTACTAAAAAGCATGTCACGGGGGTGATATATTTCTTGCGCAGTGTGACGGTCATGATTAGATTATGTCCATGATGCATGATGACCCCATGGAAAACAATCACAAACAGCCGGTTCCTCCATTTCGAATAATCGTTGTGGGTATCGGTTCATGTATTTTTCTTATTTTTGGAATTGAACGCTTATGGGGAGCCTATCAGTTGACCAATCCACACTACTTCATTCTCACGTTTTTTGCCTCCAACCTGATCATCCTGATCAGCATTGTCGGTTTTATCTATGTAGCCATAACGGCGTTCTCACGCATCAGGGCATCGCGCCGCACGGAGTCAGACAATGATAAGAAACAGTAAGATCAGACGGCATGGGCGTATCGCACTGTTTTTTCTGGTAATGATGGCTGCTTCCATGCCAGTGTGGGGCGGCGGGGCCATTGATCTTGAAAAGAAAGTGACACGCTATCAGATGGACAACGGCCTCACCGTGCTGATCTGTGAACGACATATCAGCCCCACCGTCTCGTTGTACGTGGGCCACCGGGTCGGTGCCGTCGATGAAATATCAGGCAGGACGGGAACGGCCCACCTTCTTGAACATATGATGTTCAAGGGAACAACAACCGTCGGGACGACTGATTTTACCGCTGAAAAAAAAGTCCTTGCCGCCGTCGACGAAGTAGGTGAACGTCGTGATCGTGAGCTCCTAAAAGGAAGCAGTGCAGATCCCACCGTGTTGGAAGAACTGGACAAACGTCTTGCGGAACTCCAGGAAAAGGCGAAAACTTTTGTCGTGGAAAATGAGATCGATCGGCTCTATACGGAATATGGCGGCGCCGACATGAATGCGTCAACCGGCCAGGATATGACACTCTATCACGTCAGTCTTCCGTCGAACGCCCTCGAATTGTGGGCGCGCATTGAATCGGACCGAATGAAAAATCCCGTCTTCCGGGAATTCTATTCCGAGCGTGATGTGGTCAATGAAGAGCGGCGCCAGGTGATCGAATCACAGCCGCACCGGATACTTCTCGAACAGTTTCTTGCTACCGCGTTCATCGCCCATCCTTATCGCCGCCCCGTTATCGGATGGCCCTATGATATGGCATTTCTCAACAAAAAATACATGGAATCGTTCTTTCGTGACTACTATGCACCGAACAATACCGTGATTACCGTTGTCGGCGATGTGGAGACCGATACGGTCCGAAACATGATCGAGCGTTATTTCGGCTCCATTCCGCGGCAGACGATTCCTCTTCCCGTTATCACCGATGAACCTCCTCAGGAGGGCGAACGGCGCGTCACTGTGCGTGCCGATGCACAACCGGAATTGATGATCGGATACCATAAACCAACCCTGCCCTCCTTCGACGACTACGTTTTCGACGTTATCGATGCGATCCTGACCGACGGCAGGACATCACGGCTCTATCGGGAACTTGTCATAGAACGCGGCATAGCCCAGAGCATCAATACGTCCAACGGTCTTCCCGGAGCGCGATACAACAATCTCTTCGCCTTCTTTATCACTCCCAGGTCACCGCACACGTCACAAGACTGCGAAGAGGCCGTTATGTCGATACTGGAAAATCTGAAGAAGGACGGAGTGACGGAGAAAGAGCTGGAAAAAGTGAAAAACCGCGTAAAGGCGCAGTTTATCCGTTCCATGACGTCGAATGGAGGTCTCGCCCGGACACTGACCTATTTCGAGATGGTTGCCGGTGACTATCGCTACATCGCCGATCACGTATCAGTCATCGATTCCATTACCGCAGATGATATCCGGGAGACGGCAGCACGCTATCTTACAGACAGCAATAAAACAGTTGCCGAACTGGTTACAGGTAACGTGTCATGAAAAAAATTTTCTTACTTCTCGTCGTTATTCTGCTCGGAGTCGCCGCGTGTCAACCCGTATCACAAGTACCGCCGGCATCACTGCAGTTCTCTCCCGTGGTCTTTGATATTCCCTCCGTAGAGCGGTTTGAACTTTCAAACGGAATACCCGTCTTTTTCAAGAAAAACAGTGAATTACCACTTGTCACGGCACAGGCCGTCTTTCGTGCCGGATCGACGTACGATCCGCCCGGGAAGGAAGGGCTTGCCGACATCACGGCCGCGGGCATGAGAACGGGGGGCACATTACACATGAGTGGTAATGAAGTGGATGAACTCCTCGACCGTCACGCGGCGCTCCTCTCCGTGAGTATGGGACGCGATACGGGTACCGCGAGTCTTTCCGTGATGTCGCAGGACATTGAGATGGGTATCCGTGTTTTTTCAGATATAATTATGTCTCCCGCATTTGAAGCGGATAAGGTTGAACGGGCAAAGGAACTGGCGATCGAGAACATCAGGCGCATCGAAGATGATCCTCAACGTCTCGCCTTTCGTGAATTTTTCATTCATTTCTACGATGGCGACGCACGGGGACGAAAATCGACACCGGAGACGATACAAAATATTGGACAAAGTGATTGTACCGATTCTCATCGGCGCTATTTCTATCCTGGAAATATTATGCTCGGCGTTACGGGAAACATTTCGAAGGACCGTATCACGAAACTCCTCGAAAACGCCATGGGCACATGGCGCGTGGGCGGTGACGTCGATGTTGTTCCACCGCCTCCATCGGCGCCCGGATCCCTCACAGTTATGACAAAAGAAATTCCCCAGTCCGTCATTATCGGCGGTCTGATGTCGC
>Ga0272443_10003016_pt1 | contig 20495 bp, 19 predicted proteins | sample SSMAcet12_FD_193581 | JGI IMG/M metagenome (GOLD analysis project Ga0272443, IMG submission 193581) | Marine sediment archaeal communities from Little Sippewissett salt marsh, Falmouth, MA, United States - SSM-Acet-12 | ecosystem: Environmental > Aquatic > Marine > Wetlands > Sediment ... | reverse complement strand
GAGATGTTTCCAGAAAGGACAAAGACGGATACTTCTGGGTCCAGGGCAGAGCGGATGATGTCCTCAATGTTGCGGGACACAGAATCGGCAATTCTGAAGTCGAATCCGCTTTAGTAAGTCATCCGAAAGTTGCTGAAGCAGCTGTCATCGGCAAACCGCATGAATTGAAAGGCGAATCGATAACCGCCTTTGTAGTTCTGAAAAAAGGAGTAGACCCTTCCGATAAATTAAAAGAAGAGCTACGGGAACATGTCGGAAAAGAAATCGGAAAAATAGCAAGACCGGATGAGATAGGTTTCGTCAATGATGTTCCCAAAACCAGATCAGGTAAGATAATGCGTAGAATAATAAGGGCAAAGGCAATTGGACAATCCGTCGGAGATATTTCCACGCTTGCCAATCCTGAAGCAGTTGAAGGAATAGGCGAAGCCACTTAAATAGAGTAAAGGCTTAAAAGGAGGTTTTTATGGCAGAAGAAAAAGTTTTTAATCGATGGCTTATAGTGGTTGGCGCTGTTCTTATTCAACTGTGCCTAGGCGCGATTTACGCGTGGAGCGTTTTTCGTATACCTCTGCAACAATCGATTGCGGACGGCGGACTCGGCTTGACGCCGAGTCAGGCTACACTTCCTTTCTCTTTAGTCTTAATTTTTTTCGCTATTGCTACGATAATAGGGGGAAGATGGCAGGATAAAGCAGGACCCAGACTTGTGGCTACTGTTGGCGGAATTATTCTTGGTTCGGGTCTTATTATAGCGGCTTTATCCCGTATGTTCTTATGGTTAACCATCGGTTACGGGGTTATATCCGGAATCGGAATAGGATTTACCTATGTTTGTCCTGTCGCGACCGGAATAAAATGGTTTCCCGATAAAAGAGGCATGATAACCGGTTTAAGTGTTGCCGGTTTCGGAGCCGGCGCACTTATAGTGGCACCTTTAGCCCGCACACTTATTGGAAGTGTAGGAGTCTTTTCTACTCTGGCTATTATGGGAATCGTGTTTCTGGTTGTTATTGTACTGAGCGCACAGATTTTAAGAAACCCGCCTCAGGGTTGGAAACCGGAAGGGTGGATACAGCCTGAAAAGACAGAATCTACCGGCCGAGATTTCAGCCCTATAGAGATGTTATCATCGATGTCATTTTATCTCGTCTGGCTAACGTACTTTATCGGTTGTCTGGCAGGATTAATGATTATAGCACAGACGTCGCCTATCGGCGAAGAGGTTGTCGGGCTATCACCCAGAGTTGCGGCCATCGCTGTTGGAACTCTCGCTGTTTTCAATGCACTGGGAAGAATCTTCTGGGGACGTCTTTCCGATAGTCTGGGCAGAAAGAAAACGCTTTTTCTTATGCTGATTATAAACGGAGCGGCGATACTTTTATACAACATCATAGAAGTATTTCCGTTTTACTACTGGATAGGTATATATATAGTAGGTCTATGTTTCGGCGGTTACCTGGCTATATTCCCCGCCGTTACGGCAGATTTTTACGGTACAAAAAATATCGGTATAAATTACGGATTGGTTTTCACCGCTTACGGAGTCGGCGGACTTCTCGGTTCGCTTTTCGCACCGAGAGTACTGGAGATAACAAAAAGTTACTCTATGGCATTTACGGTAACCGGCATACTTTGCTTAATAGGCGCGGTGATCGCTATTCTCAGCAGACCTCCGGGTATAAAACAAAAGCAGACTTAGGATTTTTCAACATATAAGAATAAAAGAGGAGCAGTTAAAACTGCTCCTCTTTTATTCAAAACGGTTATAATTTAATTTTCCGAATTGCCCTGCATTTTGTAAAAAATCACAAGAGCTGCTCCTATCAAAGTCAAAACACAACCTATCATTGTGAAGAAATGTATACCAGGTTCTCCCATTTTATATGCGAAAAGCGAACCTCCAATCACAAGGCCTAACCCAACTCCAAGAAAAACCAATCCTTTTCTTAAATAATCGAGCGGTGTAACAGGTGGAGGTACCGGCTCAGGCGGAAGTTCTACTCCGGCTTCTATAGCTTTCATCCTTTCTTCTCTTTTCAGCTTTTCTTTTTTATATTCTGTTGTAAAAACAAAATAGAAGACAATGAAGATTATAAATACGGGAAACAGTATAGCGACAATCGGGATAATATTACCTGTTATATTTTGCATAACTCCTCCTTTTTAATTGTAAAAGAATATGTTTTTGGGTTCATATACTCCATAATAACCTAAATCGCTCGATGGGTTAAATTTTTCTTCCAGATGTTTGAATCTATATTGAAATTTGAATTTTATCATTTTTTTGCCTCCTTTTAATCGGTTTGACGCAAGTCTATGGGAAATTGTTTCAAAAAAACAATAAATTTACCACAGAAAACGCAGAGAAAAAAGATATTGTTTAAAACTCACCCAACAACCCATAATTAGCCACTGATTCACTCGGATGAGCACTGATTTTTTTTTGACAAGTGACCAGTGACAAACGACTAATGACTAAGTTACTCACATGTAGAACATGTAGTAACTGCAGTTTTTGTTTTGCTTAGTCATTACGAGTTCGACTTCTCGCTTTACCTACGCGAAGTAATCTCAAGATAATTGCAGCGCAAAAACGCACTTGACATCGGATAAAAATTCTCTTATCATTCCGGAATAAAACATATACAAAGTTAAATACGGAATAAAAAAGGAGGTTTACCATTGAAAAGTAATATCAAAAAAAATACTATTATACATTCAATTTTATGCTCTTTCTTAGCCGTTTTGATTATCCTGACTTTTTTAACGGGTTGCCCTAGAACCCATAAAGGTAAAATCGGCTTATGGTGGCAGCTCAACCCAAATCCCAGTGTGGCGGGGACTGCTTCTGGTGGACGATTTGACGTACTGGATGTTCAGGTGGTAGACAGCAACTGCATTGTAGCAGTAGGCACTCAGGGAATGTTCCTCCGTACCACAAATTTCGGCAATACCTGGTTGCCTGCTAAAACCCTACCTCATAGCACCATAAGGGCGGTCTTTTTTCTAAACCGCGACACAGGATATGCGGCTGGAGATCCACATAAAATCTACCGTACAACTAACGGAGGAATTACATGGGAAAACACACTTGAATTCCCCACCAATCCTGCACATGAACCCGGCGGCACCATGTGGCACTTTCGTGATATTTATTTCGCGGATGAAAATAACGGTGTAGCAGTGGGTCATGGACCCGACATTTCAGGAATTGTGTTCTGGACAAATGACGGAGCGCAAACCTGGAGTTGGAACTACGCTGGAAACGAACTCTATGCAATAGATTTTGCCAACGACAATCTCGGTATCGCTGTAGGGGGAACAAAGCACTTCTCGCATAGTGGTGCCGGTATTAGCGGTATCCGAACAACAGATGGAATCACCGGAGAACCAAACATACGAGAGATCGGCAGCCCGCAGAACGTAGGTTGGGAGGAGATAGATACAAATATTCGAAACAGTCTGGGAGGAACAAAAGGAAGCTTCACAGACATTTCTTTTGTCGACGATACCACAGCCTATGTAGCAGGATATATAGAGTCTCACGGCTATGGAGTCTTCGGAACTATGGATGCAGGAGAGAGCTGGTTTCCGATAATAACCGATAAACTTTTTTCTCATCTGTCCTACACTAATCCTGACGAAGGCACTGCGGTTGGGGGTTTCGGCTTAATTATGCGCAATTCCGGCTCTCCTTCCGATTGGGAAATACAACCGAGCTGGACAGACGTACCACTGACTTGCGTCGATTTCATAAGTCCTAATCGCGGCGCGATTGGGGGTTATGGTAACACCATACTTACAACCAGGAACGGCGGAAACTCCTGGCAAGGCCCCAGAAGTGTCACAGTCCAGGACCTATTGGGTATTGAAGCTCTGGGGGACAATTTTGTGGCAGTATGCGGATACGGCGGCACAATCGCAGTATCGCAAGACAGCGGAGAAACCTGGTGTCCTCAATGCACGGGAAATAATTATCCGATGTTCGATATCGCTTATGCGAATCCTACCTCGGGTATCGCTGTAGGTCTACATGGCTATGTAGTTTACTCTGATGACGGACAAAGCTGGAACGTACCTGATTCCTATCCTTTCGGCACAGGACCCACCGGGGAAGAACTCAACATGAACGGGGTTGACTTTTTTACGGATACCAGAGCCGTTGCCGCAGGCAAAAACCGCCTGGCAGTTACAGAGGACGGAGGACGGAACTGGACCGAGTATTCCATACCGGAGAATACACATCTGCTGGATGTAGCCTGTTTAGATTCCAATCATGCCGTTGCAGTCGGCAAAAGCGGAGTAATTCTTCGTACGGAAGACGGTGGCCAAACATGGATCACGGCGCAATCTCCTGTTACCGACCACCTTTACGGTGTTTACTTTCAAGATTCACAATACGGTTGGGCCGTGGGTTTTGGTCCCGGTGGCAGCCATGATCTTAATCCGGCTCTTTCGGAAAAAGGAACTATTCTGCACACACAAGACGGAGGGTTAACGTGGACAGAACAAACGAGCGGTACCGAAACAGCTCTAATGGATATTCATTTCACGGATCAAAATACCGGAATAGCGGTAGGAGGGCAGGGTGGTTCCTGGTATCAGAGCGGACCACCCATAAGAGGAATCATCCTTGTAACGTCAGATGGGGGTAATAACTGGAAGATTTCCGATCTACCAAGGCATGAAAACATTCAGGGTGTTAAAACTCTCCCGGGAGGTCGAGTTTATATAGCCGGCAGTCGCGGATTCATTGCTCGAACGGCTAACTTATCTAACCTCTATTGATAAAAATTTTCTTCCCGGAAGAATTCGCCTATTGACTAAGAAGTCAAATTTAATATAATTCTCTTATGAGAAAATTTATTGTCTTTTTAATTTTATTCAGTATATCATGCGTAACCACCGGTCCCGGCGGGAAAACAGACTTTATATTTATTTCCACCGCGGAAGAGGTCGAAATAGGTCGTCAGGTCGCGGCTGAAGTAGAATCTCAAGAAAGACTATTGAAAGACAAAAGCGTGCAGACTTACGTAAATAACGTCGGACAAAAAATCGCGCGAGTAAGCGACAGGAACGATATCGAATACACCTTTAAAGTAATAGATAAAAAAGAAATAAATGCCTTTGCCTGTCCCGGTGGATTTATTTATATCTATACCGGATTACTCGAAACTCTGGACAACGAAGCCCAGCTTGCCGCTGTTCTCGCTCATGAAGTCAGCCATCTGGTGGCAAGACACTCCATAAAAAAATTACAGAACATCTACGGCTATTCCATTCTTGCTCAAATAGCCCTCGGAGATAAAGCCGAAGGCGCCGCGGGCGACTTAGTAAATGTTGCGGCATCACTCATACTTCAGGGATACAGCAGAGATAACGAGTTTGAAGCGGACAGATACGGAATCCTATACTCAAAAAACGCCGGATATAATCCGAAAGGAATGATCGAAGTCTTCGAAAAATTCAAAAAAATGCAGGGCACCCGCCCTCCCTCGATACTGGTACTTTTATCTTCACATCCACCTGCCGAGGACAGAATCGAAAGGGCTGAATCTGAAATAAGAAACGTCCTGGGAACAGGCTTACCCTACTACGAAGACAGATACAAAAACATAAAATCACTTTTGTAGTATCTGTCATTAAGGCATTTCTTTTTATCAAATTGTAAATTTTTAAAACAGAAATAGCACGTAGATTTACAGGATTTTTTTATTTCTGTTAACTCAAAATTGAAACTCAAAACCTAAATTTAAAATTTTTCTCACGCTGAAAAACAGAACACAAGAGGATATCAACTATTAATGCGTTGGTCAGGCGGACTGAACGTTATTCTTCAGGAGACAAACAGGGATTCGCGCATTGGCAGGCAAGAGAACATTTATCAATCGCTTCGATAATCAGAGTATGATCCGTATCGTGGACCTGCGGTTTAATAGTTTGAAGAACTTTAATCTGTTTCTTATGGCAATCTTTTGCTTTCGCCACTAAAGTAGAACACTCCTCCGAAGATAAAAATTCACAATACTGTAAAGCATTAGAAGCTTCGTCAATCATAGAATTCAATAATTCTCTATTTATTTTTTCTTCCTTTTCAAAAACAAGTTTAAAATCCCGCATTTTTCTATCAGCTAATTCTAAATGGAGTCTGGACTTGTCTTTAACATTAAAAGTCATGGCAAGCTGAGTTTTTTCGCAGAAACACTTCACGGGATAAAGGAAATCACCCGGAAGACTATCCGCGCTGAAGGAAAATGTCATGGAGAGTATAAAAGTAAATATTAATATCAAAGACACTGTTTTGAGTACGACTGGTCTAAGGAGAAGATTTCTGAAACCATAGAGATAGCCCTTTATACCTTTTTGTTCTGGGATTGAATTGACTCTGGCCATTATCCTACTAAACGCAGCAGGGTTGACCTCCGGCTCGGGAATTTCTTCTATATCTGCAACAAAAAAAAGTAACGGTCTCAACTCATCAGCGTACTCAGGATAATCTTTAAGGCAACTTTCTACGCTCTTACCTTCTTTAATTTCTTCAATTAAAATATCTAATATCTCTTCAATCTTTCTTTTCATATCTTACTTCCTCAAAGTATTCTCTCATTTTTTTTAACGCTCTAAACTGCAACAGCTTTACCGCCCCTTCTGAAGTTCCTATTATTTCAGCTACTTCCCTATTTTTATAGCCTTCTCTGAATTTAAGAATAATAACTTCTTTTTGTCTCTCTGAAAGAAACTCCATAGCTTTCTTTAACGCTTCTTCGTTTAAAATTGTTTCCGTAAAGTCTTTACTGCCGTCTTTAAGCTCTCCCGGCATATCCTCTATGCTAATTTTACTTTTTCTAACCGATTCCTTTCGATAAAAGTCGATTACAGTATTCCTTGCAACGCTGTAAATCCAGCTGTTGAAATTTCCTCTCTGCCTTGGTAAAGCTTTGGCAATTTTCAAGATTACATCACCCGTAAGATCTTGCGCTTCGGCTTTATTATTAGTACGATAATATATAAACCTATATAATTTTGGATAAATATATCCAAATAACTTTTCTTTACTGTTTTTATCGCCCTTTTTAGCACGACTGACAATTTCAGGTATATCTCTTTGATTAATTTCATTGTTTTTAAGTAAAGACGAATAACTATCCATAATGTTACGAGTTAATATAATAGATTTTTCGAAAAAATCAAAGTACAATAATAAATTAATTTTATTTAAGTTTCATCTTGTTTAGAGACAGGCAGGCTTTATTAGTTGCCTGCCCTATCTATTCGTAAGTCTAAGTTTTATATGAACCCCTTATTCTATCTAATCAGATCTTTTGCCCGTAAACAGTTATACTCAATATTGATTTTTCGAAGCTTTTTATTTCTTCCGGCGAAATACCGGATTCTCCCATGATAGCTTTGACCGTCGGATCATTCTCCGCGTGCTTAAAAGGCATTATTATTTCCCATTCGATTCTAACGTTTTCAAAACCCGTTTCTTTTATTACTTCGATATATTCATCTTTTAACATCGCACCCGCGAGACAAGCTACGTACGCGGAAATAGATTTTTTTATTGAGGGAGGCAGTTCTTTTTTAAGAACTATATCCGAAACCATTATTCTACCATTCGGCTTTAAAACCCTGAATGCCTCCTCGAAGACCCTCTCTTTGTCGGGAGACAAATTAATAACACAATTTGATATAATTATATCTATCGAATTATCAGCAACCGGCAAATTTTCTATTTCCCCCAATCGGAATTCGACATTCCCGAAATTTTCTTGTTCCGCGTTTTCTCTGGCTTTTTCAATCATTTCAGGGGTCATATCTACACCGATAACCAGACCGCCGGAACCGACCTTCTCGGCTGCTAAAAAACAATCGAATCCTCCTCCCGAGCCGAGGTCCAATACCGTTTCACCTTTTTTTAGCGAAGCCAGCGCAGTCGGATTTCCGCAACCGAGACCCATATTAGAACCTTCCGGGACAGAATTTATTTCTCCTTCACTATATCCTATTCCTTTACTTATGGTCGTCACCCTGGTATCAGTACAGCAGGAAGCGGCCTGAGCACAGCATGAGTTGTTTTCTCTGGCAATTTTAGCATATCCTTCTCTAATGTTTTTCTTAATATGTTTTTCTTCCATTTCTTCCCTCCATTTAAGAATCTTTACTTTGTTTCTCCCACCAGTTTGGGCAGCAGAACATTCTGCTCTTTGTTTTAATACCACCTAAACAACAGGCAATTTCACCAAAAATGCCGAGCGCTTCGAGAAGTCTTTTGTTTTTTAGCTGGTAATATACGAATGGACCTTCCCTCGCCGCTTCAAGAATTCGAGCTTTCCGCAAAACCTTCAAGTGATGCGATACCAGGGGTTGAGACAGACCTGTTTCTTCGACTATCTCCGTTACTGAGCACTTTTTGTCTCGAATAAAATGTATTATTTTAAGCCTATTTGTTTCACTGAGAGTCTGAAAAAGTATCTTCAAATCCTCTACCTCATTCATATAAATCCTCCTTTATATAAATGAACTTTTATATAGTAGTAGGTTCTTTCGAAAAGTCAAGAGTGAAATTATTCGATTCGAAAGATAGTCCAATATTTATAGGTATGGAGCGGAGAAAATGGTTTCAGATAAAGAGAATCGATTCCTTATTTTGATACATTTGCCTCAGACTCTCCGGTCCTGATTTTAATAACTTCATCGACTTTAGATATGATAATCATCCCATCCCCCGGATAGCCTGTCTGAGCATTTTTTAGAATTGTATCTATAATTTTCCTTGTATTTTTGTTTTCCGCGACTATCTCCAATTTGACCATCTCGGTATATGTCCCCGTGTGTTCTGCGGATATTTCGATACGCTCCGGATTCACTTCATCGCCGAGAGCTCGTATATCGATAGCGGTTAATCTGGGAGCGCCGATCTCTTCCAACGCGCGGATTGTTTTATCCGACATATAAGTTCTTATATAAGCTTTTATTAACTTCATTATTATTCCTTTGTTCGAATTTTATTGTTTTTAAAAATCTCTCTTTCCTTTAACCAAGAATATATTACCGGGACCAGAAAAAGATTGGTGAGCGTTGCTGTTATAAGTCCTCCTATAATAGGAGAAGCCATAGGTTTTATAACTTCGGATCCCGAGGAAGTAAAAAACATTATGGGTGTAAGCGCGAGTATCGTAGTGGTGGTTGTCATCGTAATAGGTCTTACTCTAAGCATGCCTCCATGTATTATGATATCCCTGACTTCCTTTATATTCTTTGGTTTTTGTTCTCGTAAGAGGCTTTGTATTGCGGAGAGTAACACCACCGCGTTATCGGTTGCAACACCAAATAGAGCTATAAAACCTACCCAGACTGCTGTTGAAAATTTAAAGCCAAGCAAAAATAGGGAAATTATTCCACCGGCCATAGAAAAAGGAAGAGCCGTAGCTATCATTAACACCAAACTGTTATCTTTGAAAGCCAAGTATAGTAAGAAGAAGATTATGATCAAACATATTGGGAGTACAGATGAAAGTCTTTTTCTCGCCTCCACTTCGGATTCGAATTGCCCGCTCCAGCTTATGTGGTAACCGGCAGGGATATTAAGCTCGCCCGAACTTATCTTTCTCTTAACTGTTCCCTGTGCCAATTTTACAAAATCCACGAGACCGATTTCAGCCTGATCAACATTTATAAATACCCGGAAATATGGCATTGTGTTTTCCGCTTGAATCATTGCCGGACCGAAAGTCTTTTCTGACTTCACAAGAAGACTTAAGGGAATCTGTTCTCCACTGGGAGTGGGAATGAATATCTTCTCGAGTGATTCGGGATCGTCTCGGAAGTCTCGTTGATATCTAACCCGAACGGGATAGCGCTCTCTTCCTTCGACCGTTGTCGTAATATTCGTTCCACCCACAGCCATGGAGATTATATTCTGGACCGTCTCGAGCGAGATCCCGTAACGAGCTATACTTTTTCTATCGATTTCTATTTCAAAATAAGGTCTGCTTCCTATACGTTCGGCATAAACACTCGAAGACCCTTTTACATTCTTAACAATTTCTTCTAACCTTTTAGCGATATTTTCCAGAATCTTTGAATCCGGGCCGAAGACTTTAATCCCAACCGGCGTCTGTATCCCGGTGGCAAGCATGTCTATCCTATTTCTTATCGGTTGGGTCATTATCGGGCTTACTCCCGGAACTTTTGTTTTCTCCTGTATTTCTTTGATTAATTTATCACGCGTCATCCCGTCTCTCCATTTTTCTCTTGCTTTTAAGTGTATCACTGTCTCAATCATGGTAATCGGAGCCGGATCCGTAGGCGTCTCTGCTCTTCCAAGCTTACCTACAACCCACTCGACCTCATTCGGAAATTCGTTCTTAATTATAACATCTTGTTTCTTCATTACTTCCATCACTTGAGAAAGTGATGCTCCGGGGAGCAAAACAGGCATAAATAAAAGATCTCCTTCATCGAGAGGAGGCATGAATTCCTGATTGATAAGTGTGGAGAATCCTATTCCCAGGATCAGTACAATTAAAGACAATAATACTACAATTTTCTTGTGAGCCAACGCCCATTTTATTGAAGGATAATAAATCTTTCTTAAGGCTTTTGAGGCAAACATCTCATCGGGTAGCCGCAGTCTACCTCTCAGTAAATAGAATGAAAGAGTCGGTAATAAAGATACTGCAATTATTGCCGCTCCAACCATAGCAAAAGTTTTGGTGAATGCCAGCGGCCGAAAAAGCTTTCCTGCCTGTCCTGTTAAAACGAATACAGGTATAAATCCTATTATTGTCGTCAAAAGGGCGAAAAATACAGGTCTTCCGACTTCTTTTGCCGATTCTATACATATTTCCAGTCGTTCTTCTTTTTTTAATTGTTTTTCTTTACTTTCTTCCGCGAGACGCCTGTAAATATTCTCTACAAGAACAGAACCTGAATCCACCATAACTCCTATTGCTATTGCAATTCCCCCCAGAGACATAACATTGGCATCGATTCCAAATAATCTCATGAAAATGAAGGAAATTAATACTCCTATCGGAAGAACTATAGAAATTATAGTACTGCCGAAAAAATGGAATAGGAAGACGAGTATAACAAAAATAGTAATGATTATTTCCTGTATCAAAGCATTTTTTAAGGTTCCGATTGTTCTGTTTATAAGTTGTGTTCGGTCGTAAAACGGAATAATCCTCACTCCCGGGGGTAGCCCGCTCGCTAATTCACTAATTTTTTTCTTAATGTTTTCCAGGACCTTTAATGGGTTTTCTCCGTATCTCATGATAACGACCCCACCCGTAACCTCCCTTCCCTCCCTGTCCAGTGCGCCACGACGGAAATCGGGACCAAGAGCCACCGATCCGAGATCTCTTATATATATGGGGACGCCTTTCCTTGAAGCAACAGATATGTTTTCTATATCCTCGATATTTTTTATGAATCCCAGGCCTCTGATAATGAACTCCATACCACCTTCTTCAAAAACCTTTGCACCAACATCTATATTGGATTTTTTGACCGCATTTAAGACTTCTGTTATCTTTACACCGTATTTTATTAGTTTATAAGGATCTACATCGATTTGGTACTGTTTAACATATCCACCTACCGACGCCACCTCCGAAACTCCTCCTGCCGCATTTAACTGGTATCTTATGTACCAATCCTGTATGCTTCGAAGTTCGCTTAGATCATAATTGGATGGGATTAAATCCTTGTTGTCTATGGTGCATTTCCCGGGAGAATCAAAAGATTTCTCGGGATGATCCGGACAATAATATCCATTCTCTACGGTATACCAAAAAATCTGTCCTACTGCAGTAACATCGGGACCAAGAGTCACTTTTGCATCACCTGGTATATCTCCTGTTGCGAAATTGAGTCTCTCGAGCACTCTTGTTCTCGCCCAATAAAAATCTGTATTCTCCTTGAATATAAGATTTATAAGACCAAAACCAAACGCGGATGAAGATCTTATTGTCTTTACATTTGGAGTCCCCATAAGTTTAGTTGTAAGAGGATATATTACTTGATCTTCTACATCTTTAGGGCTTCTTCCCGGCCATTCTATATATACAATTACCTGTAGTTCACCTATATCCGGTATAGCGTCTACAGGTGTATCTTTTACCGCGAAGATCCCCCAAATAATGATGAGTGAAAAGCCTGCAATTACAAGAAATCTATTTTTTAGAGACAGCTCTATTATTTTTTCTATCATTTAGTTCTCTACCTTAAACTTTACGAGATATCCTAGTGTCCCATGTGCCCTTGTTCTTCGACCCCTATCGCTCCCCCATAACCTATTGCTGCTATACCCGTAATCTGGCTTTCTGAATCGATAAGAAAATTTCCGTTTGTGACCACCATTTCTTTTTCTTCGATTCCATGCAGTATCGGATAGTAGTTCTCTTTGTGCATGTCGTTATCTCCTACAGCAAGAGGACCGGTTTTCACTTCTCTGGGCTCGAAGTTGCCTTCTCCGATATAAACCCATACAACTTTTCTATTGCCGGTGTTAATCACCGCACTCTTTGGAACGGCTATTACTTTCCTTATATTTCCTCCCTTTGAAACATACTCTGATTTAATTTTTACATCCACATACATCCCCGGTAAAAGCCTCTTATCTTTACTGGAAAGCCGAATCTTTACCTGAGTCGATCTTGTTTTCATATCGAGCAGAGGTTTAATGGCTTTGATTTTTCCTTTAAATTCCAAATCGGGATACGCAGCCGGTACAACAGTTACATTTTGTCCTATTCGTACCCAGGCGAGATCGCTTTCGAAAACGTCCGCATACACCCAGCTCTGATTCTCAGGAATAATAAAAGAAGTTTGCGCTTCTTTTTTTATTTTGAGCGATTCGATTTCCGAATTGCTCATTCCCAATAATCTCAATTTGTATTCGCTTTTCTCAAGCACCTTCTTCGCTCTCTGGTAAGGAATGTCTTCCTCTGGACTGATATTTTCTAAAAGCTCCAGGGCGTTAATGTACTCTTCCTGAGCCGTCACCAGAGTCGGATCATAAGCTACGATCCCTATAGTCTCTATTTCTTTATGTAGACTCTTTCTTTCCGCCGGAGTTGTTTTTATCCCCGCCAGAGCCATTTCTCTTTCTTCGAGCCTCAGATACGAATTATCTCCACCCTTTTTATCACTCTCTTTTACGGGAATCAGATCCATCCCACAAATAGGGCAATTTCCTTCCACATCCGACTTAACCTCCGGATGCATCGAACATGTCCAGTATAGTATTTCCCCTTTACCGGACTCTCCATGACTTTCTTCGTTCCCTTTTCGTTCCGGATTTTCGCCTATATACTTTTCGGGATTTTTCATAAATTTATCGTCACATCCAGGACAGCAGAAGAAATATCTTTTCCCTTTATAATCGATGACCGGCGTAGATCTGGTTACGGTAACAACATTACCCATCACAGGACAGGTTACTTCCATACCAATCTCTGCATCCGTAACATTACTTCTCGCAGGTAATCGAGTTTCCACTTCAGAACTTTCAGCGCAAGATGTTAAAAATAAGGCGGAAACAGCCATTATTATTAAAGACAGAATGAAAGTTTTACTTTTTAATGTCACTTATTCCTCCTTTATGTTTGTTAAATTAACCCCTACTGCTTCTTCGAGATCAGCAATAGCTTTATATAAATCACTCAATGCTTTATAGTATTCCAATTCAAAAGATATTAAGGTACACTCGCTATCGAGTAAATTAAGAAAGTCGACCTGGTTTGCCTCGTAGGCAGAAAGAGCAGAATTTAGAGAAGCTTTTGCCTGCGGAATTATTGTGTTTTTATATAAAGCCCGCGTTCTATCGAAATTGTCTACATTTATTTTAGCCTCCTTTATTTTGAGCAAAATCTCGTTTTCTACTTCTTTAAAATGAGCTTCGGCAAGTTTTATATTTGCATTAGCTTCCTTGACTTGATAGTTCTGTTTACCCCAGAAGTAAATCGGAATACTCAATCCAACCATATATTTTTGATCAGTCCTTCCCCCGGACATTTCTTCCTGAGTGAATTTAAAGGAAAAATCAGGAAGATAAGATCGACCGGCTAAAGATTTCATTCTTTCAGCCTTTTCTTCCTCCCACACAGCAGCTCTCAGGGCAGGGGAATTTTCCCTGGCGATTACCAATAAACTATCCAAAGATATCTCCACCGCATTCGTACTAATTTCACCGGGTATTCCAAGGGGAGTTTCGGTATTTCTGTTTAAAAGAATATTTAATCTTGTTTCTTCAATACTTATATCGTCTTTTATTTTCAATAAATCGTTTTCCGTTTTCGATAACTCAACCTGAGCCCGGAGCATATCCGCTTGAGTCGCCCTACCAACCGAATAGTTATGGGACGCGATATTAAACAACTGCCTGAAGAAAGCCCTCGATTCGTTTATAACTTTATATTTCTTGTGGAGAAAAAACAAATTAGCGTAACTTTTCTTGACCTTATTCATGACTTCCTGTTTCTTATGCAGAAAAATATTTCTATACACTTCTGCTTCGGCTCTCGCGATATTTGACTTACCGCTCAATTTTGTGGGGAAAGGCAGGCTCTGAGTAACGCTGTACATTTTCATCTCAGCAGATGAAATCTCAGCCGCCACGACGGGATCCGGCAAGCTTAAAAGAGGAGATGTCCTGCTTTTAACCGCTTCATATCCGGCTTTAAAAGCTAAAATCTCGGGATTGTTCTCTTCCGCTTCTTTTAAAACCCGGCTCAAATTTAAAACATGATTGGCATTACCATACAGCACCAAAGAAACCAGATAAACAAAAATTATTTTCCTCATTTGATCTTTTGAGACGCTCAAAGGCAAAAAAAGTTACGCGTGCCTTTTAAAAACCCTTGACAAATCTTAAATTTTTTTTAATATCACTAAATCTATAGAAATAGTATAATAAAGAAACAAATCTTTTAAAGTTTCAAATATGCGGGAGGCTATTATGGCGAAGGTCGTGAATAGTATTTTAGATTTAATAGGGGATACGCCAATCGTTAAGCTGAATAAGTTAGTTAAAAAAGACTGGTCTGATGTTTATTGCAAATTGGAGAGTTTTAACCCTTTAAGTTCTGTAAAAGATAGAATCGCTTTGAGTATGATAGACGCGGCGGAAAAAGAAGGCGAATTAAAAGAAGGGGATACTCTAATAGAACCCACCAGCGGAAACACCGGTATCGGTCTGGCTTATGTTTCCGCCGTCAAAGGCTATAAGATAGTCCTTACTATGCCGGATACCATGAGCATGGAAAGGAGGAAAATCCTGAAGGCTTTGGGAGCAGAATTAGTTCTAACCCCTGGAGAAAAAGGAATGAAGGGCGCGATCGAAAAAGCCCGGGAATTATCCGAAAAAAACGGATGGTTCCAGCCACAGCAGTTTAAAAACCCAGCAAATCCGGAAATCCACAAAAAAACAACAGGCCGAGAAATTATGGAACAGGTTCCCGATTTAGACGCTTTTGTCGCCGGCATAGGTACCGGGGGGACTATAACCGGCGTGGGGGAAGTTCTGCGTGAAGAAAAAAAAGATAAAGATATTCTAATCGTTGGAGTCGAGCCCCTGGATTCGCCGGTTCTATCCGGTGGAGAACCGGGTTCCCATAAAATACAGGGCATAGGAGCCGGATTCGTGCCCGAGGTTCTGAACCCCGAAATATATGACGAAGTTATTAAAGTAAGTAACGATAAAGCTTTTGAAACGTCTTTACTATTAGCAAAGAAAGAAGGAATATTCGCGGGGATATCATCAGGAGCCGCGGCATGGGCTGCAATAAGAGTCGCCGAGAAAATCGGAAAAGGAAAAAAGATAGTGGTAATTTTACCCGATCACGGAGAAAGATATTTAAGCACAGAACTTTTTGAAAGTTGAAGCATTAGCAGTAGAAAGGAGGTTGTTTAAAATGGAAAAAGTAAAAGATACAGTCTGCGGAATGGAAGTTGAAAAAGAAGAAGCCCTAAAAGCCCCTTACAAAGCAAAAACCTACTACTTCTGCAACGATGCCTGCAAAAGCAAATTCGAAGAAAATTCCAAAAAGTATGTAAAAAACGAAGATCCCGAATGTTATTAAGAAGTATAAAGGGGAAAGCTTTCTAATGAGAAAAAGAAAAGAAGAAATAGAAATATTCGGTAAGATGTCTATAGCTCTCAACACTATCGAAGGCTGCTCAGAATTTGCTCCATTAATACCCGAGGTAAGGACAAATATTGTTTACGCAAAGAAAGGAGCAAAAAAAGTTAATGATATATTAGCGGTTAACGGAAGAATAGCTTCAATCGATGGCAAGCCTAAAGCTTCCGGGAATTTAAATTTCGGAGCGTCGAGTCACATGGCCAGATTAATTATAGAACTAAACAAATATGACTCTTCCCTCCGGTCGGGCATAAATTTCGCCTGCGACAGGGAACTTGCCGAATGGCTAAAAGATTACAGCAAAAAAAAGGGATGGACATTCGGCAAAATAGATCGTTTAAAAGAACCTGAAGAAATTAAAGATGCCGAAGGCGCGTCCATGCCCTGGAAAATAAAAGAAGCCGTCGAATCCGCCGGAGGGAAAGCTCCGAGACTTTTCTACGAAACAGGCGCTGTTGGGAAAGAAGAGGTCGCTGTTCTGGTAGGGAAGGATCCTATAGAAGTGGCAGATGAAATCTGTAGGCTTGCCCGGGCTTACTCTAAAAGCTCGCAAGATAAATTAAAAGTCGGTAAAATCGATCTCAAAACCTTTGAAACCTATTTGTTAAAAAGGCTGGGAAAAAAGGATAAAAGAGTTTTAATCCCACCGTTAACCGGTGTAGATGCGGCAGTTATAGAAATCGATGATGATAAAGTCTTAATCGTAGCTGAGGATCCGATATTCTCTATTCCCGGGCAGCCTTTAGAGATGTACGGCTGGTACACGGTACACATAGGAGCGAGTGATGTGGCGGTAATGGGAGTTAGACCTGAATTCATGACTTATACTTTACTAATGCCCCCGGAAACACCCGAAGAAGATTTCAAGACAATCGTAAATTCAATTCATAAGACGGCTAAAGATTTAAGTATAGCAATTGTCGGAGGACATACAGGATTTTATCCCGGTTTTGTCTCTCCTACAGTGGGCGGAATAACTGTCTTTAGTATCGCCGATAAAGGGAATTATGTAACTCCTAAGGGAGCAAAGCCGGGAAACGATGTCATACTGACAAAAGGCCCGGCGATAGAGGCGGTGGGCATATTATCCGTTTTGCGGCAAGAAGAATTAGTTGAAAAATACGGTAGTCCATTGGTGAAAAAGGCACAGAAATATTCTACTGAGATGTCGGTGGTAAAGGACGCTCTGACTGCTATGGAAGTCGGGGGAGTAACCGCGATGCACGATGCCACTGAAGGAGGAGTTGTGGGAGGCTTATTCGAAGTGGCTAACGCCAGCGGCGTTGGGATGGAGATAGATGAAACGAAGTTTGTTTATCCGGAAGAAATTAAAGCTGTTTGTGAGGCTTTCAATATAGATTCAGTAGCAGCAATTGCTGAAGGTTCTCTGATTTTGACTTCGGAGGCTTCATATACAAAAAAAATATTAAAGAGTCTTAAAAAAAAGAATATAAATGCTTCGGTAATCGGAAAGGTAACAGATGATGTCAATTCACGTTTTATAAAAAGAATAAAGGGAAAAATCAAACCATTAGAGATTCCGATTCAGGACCCCTTCTGGCCGGTTTTCTTCGAGGGGGTAGAAAATGTTTGAGGAAGTCAAGAAAGTCCTAAACCTCATCGACTATCAGAGAGGTTCTGTAGTCAGTAGAACTTTACTCGACAAAGAGTCGGGTACGGTGACGCTTTTTGCTTTTGGTAAAGGAGAGGGGCTTAGTGAGCATACTGCCCCTTTCGATGCGATGGTTTATATCCTTAAGGGAAATCTAAAGATAAGAATAGCAAATAAAGATTATGAATTAACGGATGGTGAAATGATTATAATGCCATCCAATGAACCCCACTCCATAAAAGCGAGAGAAAAATCGAAAATGCTACTCGTGATGTTAAAATCTGAAATCGATAATTAAAAAGGGAAATAATTCTAATTGATGTCGGAGATAACGGAAAAGAAGTTAAAAAACCTTAAAAAAAGAATCGATAAGCTCGAAAGCGCAGTAATCGCTTTTTCGGGAGGATGCGATAGTAGTTTTTTAGCTAAAGTCGCTTATGATGTTCTGAGCGATAAGGCTATCGCAATAACCGCAAACTCTGAATTATATGCAAATTCGGAAGTAGAAGATTCAAAGAAGGTAGCATCGGAAATAGGAATAAAACACGAAATTATTTCCTCCAGTGAGTTGAACGTTCCCGGATTCAGGGACAATCCCCCCGAAAGGTGTTATTACTGCAAGAAAGAACTTTTTTCCGAACTCTTAGATATAGCAAGGAAAAGGAAGTTTAATTATGTGCTGGATGGTTCAAATTCTGATGACGGCGATGATTATAGACCGGGTATGAAGGCAGGTAAGGAATTAAAGATAAGAAGTCCTCTTAGAGAAGCCGGGTTAACTAAAAAGGAAATAAGACAGTTATCCCGAAGAATCGGGCTGAGCACTGCAGATAAACCGGCCATGGCCTGTCTGGCTTCAAGGTTTCCTTATGGCTCCAAAATAAGCGTAGGAGCTCTTAACCGAATCGAAAAATCCGAGCAATTTTTACGTGGTTTAGGTTTTACCCAGCTAAGAGTTCGTCATCACAATGACATTGCCAGAATAGAAGTGTTACCCGAAGACATTGAAGCGTTGCTGAAAAATAATCTTAGAAAAAAGATCTTAACTGAATTTAAGAGTTTGGGATATAAATACGTAACACTGGATCTCGAGGGATATAGAACCGGCAGCATGAATGAGGTACTATAAATAGGAGGTAAGATGAAACTTTCGACAAAAGGCAGATACGCAGCAAGAGCGATGCTCGATCTCGCATTAAACCATAATAAAGGTCCGGTTTCTGCTAAAGAGGTAGCAGAAAGACAAAAAATATCTGAAAGGTATCTGGAAAATATTTTTTCGGTTCTTGCCAAAGCGGGGTTAGTAAACAGCACAAGAGGAAAAAGCGGAGGATTTAGTCTCTCAAGAGAACCGAAAAATATAGATTTGGGTGAAATTATTACCGCTGTAGAAGGCTCGCTGGCTCCTGTCGACTGCGTCGCAGATTCCGGCAATTGCGATAGAGTATCGATCTGTGTTACTTATGAAATTTGGAATAAACTTGAAAAAGCGATGATGGATATACTATCTTCGACCACTCTAAAAGATATGATAGACATTTATAATAAAAAAAATCCAACCCCCGAAAGCATTATGTACTATATATAAGGAGGACAAATTGAAATATAAGAATTTAGAAACGTTATCATTGCATGCCGGACAGTTTCCCGACAGGGAAGTCGGGGCAAGAGCGGTCCCTATATATCAAACAACATCTTTTGTTTTTAGAGATACAGAGCATGCAGCGAACTTGTTCGCTTTGAAGGAATTCGGGAATATTTACTCTCGGATAATGAATCCAACAGTGGATATTTTTGAAAAAAGGATTGCCGCGATAGAAGGAGGGACCGGAGCTCTCGGCGTATCTTCAGGGCAAGCCGCCGAAACACTCGCGCTTCTTTCAATAACAGAACTGGGCGATGAAATCATCGCAGCCAATAATCTGTACGGCGGCACCTATCAATTATTGCATTATACTCTTCCAAAACTGGGCAGAACGACTAAGTTCGTTGACTCGGCAAAGCCTGAAGAATTCAAAAAATCGATAACAGATAAAACCAGAGCCACTTATGTTGAATCGATCGGCAATCCAAAGCTGGATGTTCCGGATTTTGAAGCGTTAGCTGCCATTGCCCACGATTCGGGAATTCCACTCATCGTCGATAATACAGTCGGCGTGGGCATTGTACGACCGATAGATTATGGAGCCGATATTGTGGTAGCATCGGCAACCAAATACATAGGTGGACACGGTACATCTATAGGCGGAGTCATTGTCGATTCAGGAAATTTTGACTGGTCGAATGGCAAATTCCCCGAATTCACCGAACCGGATCCAAGTTACCATGGATTGAAGTATTGGGAAACATTCGGAGATTTTTCCGGCATGGGAAATATCGCTTTCATAATAAAAGCAAGAGTTCAATTGCTTAGAGATTTAGGCTCATGTATGAGTCCCTTTAACGCTTTCCTGTTTCTTCAGGGGCTGGAGACTTTACCCCTTCGAGTTAAAAAGCACTCGGAGAACGCCCTCGCTGTTGCCGAATTTTTAGAGGAACATCCTTATGTTAGCTGGGTTAATTATCCGGGTCTTCCCGAACATCCTTCGCACGCAACCGCCAAGAAGTACCTTAATGATAAATTTGGAGGATTGGTCGGTTTCGGAATAAAAGGAGGTCTCGAAGCGGGCAAGAAATTTATCGAGTCAGTAAAATTGCTTTCTCATCTCGCAAATATAGGAGACGCT
>Ga0272443_10003015_pt1 | contig 20499 bp, 19 predicted proteins | sample SSMAcet12_FD_193581 | JGI IMG/M metagenome (GOLD analysis project Ga0272443, IMG submission 193581) | Marine sediment archaeal communities from Little Sippewissett salt marsh, Falmouth, MA, United States - SSM-Acet-12 | ecosystem: Environmental > Aquatic > Marine > Wetlands > Sediment ... | reverse complement strand
AGGGAATATCAATACCTGCTTTTCACTGATGCACTTGGCAATCGGATTCCAAATGCGAAAGTTGATATTAAAATCTGTTTAAGCTCTTATAATCGTGCCGGCTACAATAATTATTCCGAGGTTTCTATTGGAACTGCTGTTCTCGATGATAGCGGTCGTTACTTTTCACCTATCTGGGGTAATATCAATTATGGATTGAATTATGTTATCTCACATCCGAATTATGGTACAGCTTCTATAAAAAGTTACTTAGGTAAGGATGCAGATAATATTTATGTTATGCCTCTTGTGCCTTTGGATTCTGAAGCTGCAAGCCGTTCCTTTCGAGGCTATGTAGTTGATAGCGATGGATCGCCTGTCGTCTCATTGCCTATAGAATTTAATATACGATTAAGAGACAGTGACATTCAAGGGTATGAACAATCTGGTAGTGCGGTATTGACGGATGATAAGGGACAGTTCGCCATATATGCACCGTTAGAGTTGAACGGTGAATTATACAAGAAGCTTGCACCCGAAACTATAGAGTACGATATAAAAATTAATCCTCCCAAGTTTTTTAATTTGTTTTCATACTATAGTATGAATGTTATCCGTGGAGGAGGAATTCAAGTTAGCCAGGAACCCAAAAAATTCACTCTTCGATCTATGAATCCAGATCTGTATTTTCACACATTAGTTTTTCAGGATGATAAGGGCGTGATAGATGACCCGGCTTTGCTTGAGAAAATAACTATAGCAGTTCGTAAAGACAATAGAATCAGGCAGAGGCTGACTTATGAAGAAATTAAAGACGGCTGCTATCTTAATGAAGGGACACTGGAAGCAGCAACACTAAGATGGAATGAATTGTTAGCATTTCAAAAAATAGAACTGACTGAAGATAGTCCTCAGGAGGTGGTTTTAAAAACGGGGTGTGAAAAAATCTATCAGGGTAAGGTCGTGGATGTAAAGACTGGCCTGCCTGTACCTGATGTGCTTGTATGGGCTAAAAATTCAAATATGTATCATGAAGAATTGGATAAGTTGTATAAACGAATAGATGAATTACGCTCAAAGGCAATTAGTGAATCACTTAAGGGACTTTCCAGAGAACAACTATACAAAAATGATAAAAGAGTTGCCCTGACAGATGAGTACGGTTGCTATCAGTTTGAATTTAGAACGGGTATATCGAAAGAGCTTAATAACTTTACTGTTCTTGACAAAGATTATTATACTGTGCCAGTTCGTGCAATGACTGATTCTAAGAGGGATATAGAAATCATAGATGTCCCTGTAATAGAATTGCTTCCTCCGCAGGCTCGATATTCACCTGTTATTTGGTTCGAAGATGCAGCCGGTGGTATTATTACCGATCCGGATATATTGGAAAATATAGGGATTAAGATTTCTGACAATGAAGGGGGATGGAGTAAAAGTAAGTACAGCTATATAATTGGAGAGCAAAAACGGATTAAATATGGTACATATGAGGCTACCCTGAATTATGGCGATTTTAATTATGTATATGAGCCGGTAACAATCGACTGGGATAGTCCTCAGGAAATATTCTTTAAAGTTAAAAAAGCTAATGATAGAGAGGCCGTTTTGCAAAGCAAAGTTGTTAACGGTGTAACCGGCGAACCTATTCCTGATGCGATAGTTTATATAAATAATTCATTATCTTTTGAACAGCGTTCTTCGGCAGTCCAATTTGAATGTCAGGATATTATTGATTCTATCGGAGATGACTTCGGCTTGGATAACCCGGTGGTACAAATGCTTAGCGAGACTTTAAATGCCGTTTCAATAGCACGCACCGGCGAGGATGGCGAATTTCAGCTTCAGGTTGATCACCAATACATATCTGATGGCCCGACGTCCTATATCATGGCGATTAAGAAAAACTTCATGGGAGCCAGGCAAGATTTTAGTTATATGCTGCCGATTGACAAGGATAGCCCGGAACCGAGAAGAACTATAGTGTACGAGCCGGATGAAAATGGCATCATCAAATTTTCTGAAATGAGATTATTTCCTTCCGCTCAGATAGATCTGGAATTAAATCTTCCTGATGTAAGTATGGTTGGACAAAATCGTAACAGTGTACGATTTTCTTATAGTACAGGCCCAGATGATCCGACACCCTGGTTGGGGAAATTTTGGATGACACCAAGAGACAGGATGGGTGCCAGTACCGTCCGTCAGGCATCAATACCGTCAAGCGGGCGACAGACTATTACAATTCCAGCCGGAGTGGAATTAAGTTTAGTATTATATACTTTACAAGATCAGAGAACAGGAATTGTCATTGATGGAATTAAGCTTGGACAAGGCCAAAGTCTTGATTTAGGTCTTGTTGAATTTCCCCCGACGGTGAAAGTATATGTAAAACTAATCGATTCGCAGGAAAATCCAGTCCAGAGGGAATTAGTGAATTGTAAAGATAGTTCAGGTTTTTCTTTTGGACAAAGAGCATATTCGAATGAAAATGGCATTGCCGTTTTATACGTGGGTGAAAATACAAAAGGTGAATTTTCAGTTGCTTATCGTGACAAAGATACTGATGAGCTTTTCCGGGAATTTATTCCTTATGAAGTTCGCGGCGCCGAAGATGCCGGGACAGAATTTATATTGCAGCTTTCTGATGAAATTCTCGAAAAACTTTTTCAATAAGTGAAACCTGCTATTTATTTCTTTCAAGCAGTATGACTGCCAACTGCCTGAGTGTTTCGGCTTTTTTCCCGAATGGTTTCAAGGCGGCTATCGCTTCATCGGTCAGCTTCTTTTGAATCTCCTGCGCTTTTTCCAATCCTACTATTGCAGGATAAGTGCACTTGACTGCGATAACATCTTTGCCGGCGGTTTTACCTAACTGCTCGCTCGATGCACTGATATCGAGTATGTCATCGGTAATTTGGAAACACAGACCGATTTTTAAGCCGTATTCACACAAGCTGTCATATTGTTTCTTTGTGGCTCCTGCACAAATAGCCCCCATCGCTGCGGCACATCTGAACATCTTTGCAGTTTTGTTGATATGAATATATTCGAGAGTTTTCTGGTCACATTTGTTTTGCTCGGATTTCAAATCTGCAATTTGTCCGCCAATCATACCGGTAGGCCCCGAATCATGAGCCAATTGCCCGATAAGTTTGACTGCCATATCAGCCGGTTCGATTTCTCTTGCCAGAACTTCAAAAGATAAAGTCAACAAAGCATCGCCGGCAAGAATAGCCGTACCTTCGTTGAAAACCTTATGGCATGTCGGTACTCCCCGGCGGAAGTCGTCATCATCCATTGCCGGCAGGTCATCATGAATCAATGAATATGTATGCACCATTTCTACTACCGCTGAGGCCATTTCGGCATTATGATTTATCGGCCCATTTAGCATCTCATAGCACCACAAAACAAGAACAGAGCGGATTCTTTTGCCCGGTGTTCCAAGAACGTAGTTAAGCGCATCTTTCAGGTCTTTGTTGGTTTTCTGAAAATCAATGATTTGTTTGAGATTGAGATTTACAGTCTGAGCTTTTCTCCGCAATCGGGCATTAAAATCTGTATCCTGCATACTGTATCCTTGTTCCAGGTGTTTTATTTTTTGGTTCAATTCAGTGTTTTGCAAAATCCGGTAATAATGAATATAATGTGTATCCTAATGTACGACAAGTTCCATTATGAAACATAGTTGTTATATAAAGTAAACAATAAATATTATTTTTTAAAAAGCAAGAGGCAAATTTTTAAATGATTCTGATTATTGGTGAAACCGCGTCCGGTAAAGGAAAGCTGGCTTTTGATTTAGCTAAAAGTCTTGATGCTGAAATTATCAGCATAGATTCGATGAAAGTATATCGCCGTATGGATATTGGTACGGCTAAACCTTCAAGAGAGGTTCGTGAGAAAATCAAACATCATCTAATTGATATTATTGAACCCAGCGATTCTTTTAGCGTAGGAGTTTTTCATGAGAAGGCCCTGGAGGCGGTAAATCAGATAAAAAGCAGAGGTCGCAGAGTTATAGCAGTCGGAGGAACAGCTTTATATATAAAGGCTTTATTGTACGGCTTGTTTGAAGGAGCCGGAACCGATGAGAAGATTCGCGCAGAGTTAGCTGCAAGGGCCGAAACCGAAGGTCTGGATAAATTATATCATGAATTATCCAAAATCGATTCTGTAGCAGCCGAGCGTATAAATCCGAATGATTCGAAGCGTATAATTCGCGCCCTAGAAGTTTTCGAGATCACAGGCAAGCCGATTTCCAGCTTCCAGAAACAGTGGGAAACACATAATGCGCAATCAGGAGTTAGTGAATCCCGGCATGACTGGACGATAGTCGGTTTGAGAAGAGAAAGGACCGATGTTAACAGCCGGATAAATCAAAGAGTAAAGAGAATGATTCTCGCCGGTTTTGTCGATGAAGTTAAATCTTTGCTTGAAGAGAAAAAGCCTTTAAGCAAGCAGGCTCAATGTGCTATTGGTTACGCCGAGATAATAAAACATCTTAACGGGCATATAGATTTGAAAGATGCTATCGAATTGACAAAGAAAAACACGCGCCGATTAGCTAAGGGACAGCGAACCTGGTTTAAAACATTCCGTAATGTACGCTGGCTGGATGTTGAACCAGATGAACCGAGCGAGAAAATTTTCACTCGAATGCAGGAAAATTTGAGTGATATTCTGACTTAAACGGTCAGTAATTGCCTTTGTACCCGCAGGAAAGTAGCCGATTCTCGTAAAACAAGCTGCTTGATTAAGCTTGTAGGAACCTGAGTAATTTCCATATTGAAAATTCTGTTTTCTACTATTGAAGCTACTGTTCTCGCTGTTTGCCTGTCGAAATCCTGTTCCCTGATAAGATAATCCACAATCTTGGATTTTTCCCATTGTGTTTTATCAAACTCTTCAATCCCTGCGATTGTTTTAGCATCCTTCAATTCGTGAAAATCAATCTTGACTACTTCTGTCCGGGTGCGGTTAAGCATTCGTATAAAGTGATGTTGGCTCAGGGCAAAAGCGGCTTCTTCATAACCTGCCTCGGAGAGGACCGCTTTTATCACAGAAAAAATCTCTCCGCTGGTTGTGTTGGGATTTTCCTGCCGCTCATAAAGAAAATACGTGACAACATCCGCGAACTGCTCGGCAATATATACATCCGCAAGATCAATTTGACTCAGGGCATTGTTAATAGTGCCCATAACTTTCGTGTACAGGTATTCTTCTATACTACCATCGGCTTTTATTACTTTTAGTTGTGTTTGCATCACCTTTGCCTCCATGCAAAGTTTACCCAATCTCCATTATGTAAATTTTCACTTATTCTTCAAAAAGGGTCAGTTGAGTAATCGGTTCCGTTTCCTTAATTTCCCTGCTGACCTCCTGAATCAATTCACCAGCATCTCTAAAGTCGCGATAAATACTCGCGAAGCGAATATATGCAACTTTATCAACTCTGCGTAATTGCTTCATCACGCTCTCACCTATGAAAGATGAAGAAACCTCCTTATCAAAACTCCTGAATATTGTTTCTTCTGCCTTATCAGCGATTTGTTGAAGCTGTTCTGCCGATACCGGTCTTTTGTAACAGGCCTTCTCTAAACCATTGATAACTTTCTCCCTGTCATACGGCACACGGGAGTTATCTTTTTTTACTACAAATAGCCTAAAATCCTCATTGACTTTCTCATAGGTCGTAAAACGCCTCTTGCAAACCAGACATTGGCGCCGGCGTCTGATAACTCTGCCGTTATCGCTTGAACGAGAGTCGATAACCCTGTCTTGGTCTTCCTTGCAAAATGGGCATTTCATTTTGTATCTCGTTTAGCATATTTGCATTTGAGATAATTATGACTTCCGGATATACAAATAGAACCTGATTTTAAGATTCAAGAGACCTACCTCCATGAAGCCAGTCTTAATTAGTACTATATATAGTCTTTCCGAGAATTGTAACAACAATATATAGTATGTCAAAGAAAAAAACAGAGTATTTATAGAAATGTTAAAAAAATGTGTTTTTATAAAAAAAGCCTCTGCGTATAAAACGCAGAGGCCAACTCGGAAAGAAACTTATACAACCCCCCCCAAAGGTCTGATATTAAGCTTTCGCTCCCTGTGAAAGCGCTATTTTTCGCTCTTTCCTTCTTCCTATACAAAGTCTAACATAAAAAACACTAACAGCCAAATTGAAGTGGATTGTTTTTTGTATTATTTGTCTTAGATAAGAGAATTTTATCAAGAAAAGCAGCTTCTTTTTTCGCTATTTTAGACCTATTTAATTTCTTCAATTTTAGCCTTATTTTTAAGGCGGTCTATGTAGTTATAGAAGGCTTTTTCCCGCATCTTTTCTATGAGCTTTTTTATGATTTGGTCTTTTACCTGCTCGAGTGGAGAAAACTGTGGTGGTATTTTTTCATATACTTTAGCAATATGATAACCGAATCGGCTGCGGAAAATATTACTTATCTGACCGACACCTAATTTGAAAACTACATCATCAAATTCCTCGACCATTTGGCCTTTGGCGATATAACCTAAATAGCCTCCCTGGTCTGAACAATCAGTATGCTTATCAACTACGATTTCAAAAGGTTTGCCGCTTTGTATTTCGTTAAATGCCTGACTGATAGCCTGATAAGCTGTAGTTTCATTGGTTTGCCAGTTTATATATTTAACTATATGAGCTACTCTGACTTTTTCGTTTTGTATAAATTGTCCTTTATTTTCCTCGTAAAACTGCTTAATCATAGCCTTTGTCGGATTTGGAATATCTTTGTAAATATCATCGAATTTACGCTGCGTTTGAATTATTAATTCGATGGATTTTTTGAGATTGTCATCATCCTCAACGTTAAATTCTTTATATACCTCCCGGGGATCTTTGCATTCTTTTTTCAGGTTGGCAATAATAGATTCGAGTCTGTCTTTAGGTACTTTAGGTTCTTTTTCTTTAATTTCCTGTTGAAGCAAAGTTTTTTCGATTAAATTTTCTTTAGACCATTCCAGTAGTTGAGCTTCACGCTCTTTTGCTTCCATTTCCTGGAATGCTTTTTCATATTGAGGCCTCAAACGTTCTACTTCCTCTTTAATCGTCGAATCTTCGATTTTTTCGCCATTAACAATAACAGCCATATCTGAAACCTCTCAAACCTTATTTACTAACCTTTGGCTTTTGCGAACCAGTCCGGGTCCTGTGCCAGTTTATCCCTTGCCTCTTTTGTCATCATCTCAAAAGCAGGATGAGTGCTTTCCCATGAACGTTGCTGGAAGGGAATTTGTCGCATTTTTTCTATTTCCGGGGCTACTTCATTGAAATAACTGCCGTATATGTGCAATGAATCGCTTATATCGACATACCGGCCGACTTTTACCGGCTCATTTCTTTTTTCTGATATTGCATCGGCGATTTTTCTTTGCAGGTCCGTCAAGGCGTAAACGTTCATAAACCACGCTTTATAAAGGTCTCTGCTGCGCCAGTGCGTATTCATATTCAGCGTCAGCTCGCCGTCTTCACTGCATAACAAACGGCACCAGATTCTTTGCAGGCAGGGCGGGTCGTCTGTCGCCGGGTCTGCTGTGGGCATCCATGTAATCGCCTGTGCTCTTCGACTGTGGCCGGCTCTTGAGAGATAATCAATTATATATTGAATCTGGTTAACCTTATTGAAAGGTTTTGGGGAATCAGGGTCCTGAATATTTTCTACAGGATTATATGAAAAAAGTCTCTCATGATATGTATAGGTCCACTTACCTGCGGCAGGATCAATCCAGTGGTCATGTATCCCGTTAACTACTTCCTGACGATACGATTCAAGCTCTTCCGGACCTCCCGGGAAATTTTTATGTATACGCGGCTCCTGGAAGGGATCTGTTACAGTTATCATAACCGTAGCATCCTTGCTTGGAGGATCTTCAGGTTTATCGTATTGGGTTTTAATCTCGTAGCCATTATCCCACACCGCAAGAACTGCTTTTTCCCATGCTTCAGGAAGACAATCTGCGGTGATGGAAATTACAGGTATATTAGCGATAGATAATGTTTCAGACATTCAATGAGACTCCTTATTCAATAGTAATCTTATATGGTACGGTTCCTGCCTTGGGTTTATCGAATGAACTTGTATCTAACTCTTCTTCGGTTACATTAAATCTTGTTTGATACCGTTCCGGCATCTCAGCAAGCAATCTTTTACACTGATAGGCATAGTAGCTATCGGGCCATCTCCTGATTATCTGCCGGCAATTATCCGTCATTGGCTTGAAACTAGTCACCGGCAAACGGCCTATACTGCGATTGGGTACGGCTACATTGTAAATTCTTTCAGCCTCGATTTGCTCTATTTCACCAAGCGGTTTTACATATATGGTAACCTCTTTTGGTTTTTTAGGTGCCGGAGCAGGTTGAATTTGTGGAGGTGCCGATTGATCTTCAGGAATTTCCTGAGGAGTTTCTGTTGTCTGGATTTCTGAATCAGGCTCCTCGATTGGAGTTTCAACCAGTTCCGGTTCGTCTAAATATCTGTCTCTATCTTCTTTGGCTACATCATAAAAAGTCTTCTGGGGTTCTTCTGGAGGCTCGGATTCATTGGAGCCATTTGAAGTGAACATACCGATTGCTATAACAATTAGGAAGGCTACAACAGCCGCACCTGCGATTTTCAGCCAAAAAGTGCTCATTTTTATCTTGCCCCCTTTCGCTACAAATTATTGATTATTAAAGCATTACCGAATATAATTGATTGTATCTTTTTAGGATTTTTTTTCAATAACTAAAAGTAAATTATTATTTATAAAGAAATGTTCACAGGACTTATTGAAAAAGTTTGTTCGGTTAGATCGGCTCAATTTATGGCCGGCTCAATGAAGCTTGTTATAGATATCGGCGAAATCGCTTCTGAGTGCAATATTGGAGACAGTATTGCAATTAATGGCGTCTGTTTAACCATTTCGAGGCTTGAAAGCAATCTCGCGACCTTTGACGTTAGTGCCGAAACAATAGCAAAAACATCCATGGATAAATTAAATTCCTCATCACAAGTTAATATTGAGAGGGCAATGAAAGCGAATGACCGATTCGGCGGACATTTTGTTCTCGGTCATATTGATGGTACTGCAAAAATTAAAGCAATAGAGAAACATGGAGAATTTGTTAATATAAAATTTTCAGCCGGCTCGGAACTGCTTGAAATGATGGTATTAAAAGGTTCTGTTTCAGTGGATGGAATTTCTTTGACGCTGGCAAATATTAATAATGATGGTTTTAGTATAGCTGTGATACCGCAAACGTTGAAAAAAACTACGCTTAATAACGCTAAAATTGGCGATTTTGTGAATATTGAGACTGATATTATAATAAAGGCGGTAAAAAAACAACTTGATAAGATTTTACCAAAGAACGAGCCGCTTACTGCCGAAAAACTCAGGGAGTTGGGTTTTTGATTGAATTAATTTTAATCTAAAGATTGATTATTAATGGTAATAAATGGTAACAATTCAATATCCGAACAAATGGTCATTGGTCTGACTATGGGCGATGCTGCCGGTATCGGGCCGGAGATTATAGTAAAAGCTCTTGCCGATCCTTTTATCCGCAGAGCCGCGAAATTTATCATTTTCGGTATGAATGAGCAATTGTGTTATGCTGCCGATGCTGCTGAAATAGAGCCTTTCTGGGGACGCCATCAACATGAAAAAATCAGCAGGGACTATCCGCATAAAGTTGTTGTGGCTGATTATGATGAATATTCCGTTTCTTCCTGGGTAAAGGGGCCGAGTGAGCAGGCCGGAGAAGCCTCGATAAAGTTTTGCCTTGATGCCATTGAAGCCGCTCGTGAAGGTATTATTGATGCTGTTGTTACTGCGCCAATCAGCAAAACAAGCTGGAAGCTCTCCGGAGCGAAATGGCCGGGTCATACTGAATTACTTGCGGAACGCTGCAAATCCCCAAGAAAAGTAATGATGTTTGTAACCGGGCCGTTAAAACTGGCTCTGGCTACAATACACGAAGCTCTATTTGAAGTCAGGCATAAATTTACAATTGGTTGTGTTTTTGAGCCGATTGATTTACTTAATGATGCTTTAAAGCAATTCTTTGATTTTGAGAATCCAAAGATAGGTGTTGCAGCTTTGAATCCCCATGCAGGTGAGGATGGCCAGTTTGGAGATGAGGAGCAGAGAATAATATCCCCGGCGATTTTACTGGCTCAGGAGCAGGGCATTAACTGTCATGGTCCATACCCGGCGGATACGCTTTTTCTAAGGGCTATTCAGGGCGAATTCGATGGTGTCGTAGCGATGTATCACGACCAGGGTATGATACCTATAAAGCTTGTCAATTTCAGGGAGGCTGTTAATGTCACTATTGGATTGCCGATTATAAGAACATCGCCTGCTCACGGAACGGCCTTCGATATAGCAGGGCGAAACATTGCCGATCCATCCAGTATGAAATCGGCGATAAAGACTGCGATACAAATGGCAAAAACCAGAAAATCTCTGGAATGTAAAGTCGAGCATTGAGAGTAGTATCCGGCTTATAATAACAAAATTGAATTCAAAGGAATGAACAAGCAATAGTTTTTTCTTCAACCTGCCGAATCATAAAACTTTTAATCCAAATTAATAATGCAGACAAAAAATCAAATTCGCCAGTTACTTGAATCGGTGGGAATTGAGCCGAACAAACGACTTGGGCAGCATTTCCTGATAGACCTCAATCTAATGCGGCTGCTTGTGGACTCTGCCGATATCAGGGAAAATGATATTGTCCTTGAAGCAGGCTGCGGCACAGGCTCACTAACCGAAGCTTTAGTTGAAAGAGCCGGCAGGGTGGTAGCGGTCGAGCTGGATAAAAATCTGTTCGGTTTATTACAGGAACAGCTCGGACAAAAGGATAATCTTGATTTAATCAACGGTGATGTTCTAAAAAGCAAACATACTATCAACCAAAACGTCGTAAGCGCGTTGTTACTTAAGCGTGAAAAATTTTCAGGTCGAATTTTGCTTGTAGCGAACCTGCCTTATAACGTCGCCAGTCCTTTGATGGTGAATCTGGTAACCGGCCCGATGATAGCGGATGCTATGTTTGTAACGGTCCAGAAAGAGGTTGCAGAAAGAATGACAGCCGAAACCGGCGGCGGCGACTATGGTATCTTAAGTATTTTATTAAAAGCGACCGGCGATGTGGAGATAATAAAGATTCTCAAGCCATCGGTTTTCTGGCCGCACCCACAGGTTGATTCGGCCATGGTGAAGTTTGTTCGGAATGCAGAAAAATCCGGCAGGATTGTTAATATAGATTTATTTACGGAAATTGTGCACCATTTCTTCGCCCACAGAAGAAAAACGCTTCTTTCGTCGAGTAAAATGTTTCACGGCAGGCTTGAAAAAATAAGAACATGGCCGAAAATTTTTGAAAAATGCTCAATTAATCCCACTCTGCGCCCGGAACAAATCAGCCCGGATGAATATATCAAAATTATAGCAAATATTGGGGAAGTTTTTTGATTCAAATAATAATTGAATAAATTTGTCCTGTTTTTTTCATAATTTCTAAAAATAATTAAATTCTAAGAAATTTCCTTTGATTTATCAGCCATTTAAGTGTATATTACTTTTTTAATCCTTTAGTTCATGTCAAAATTTTACATTTCTGAATAGATAGTAGTGAAATCTCTTGACTGAAGCTGAAAAAAAATATATTATAATCTTTTTTTGTATGTGAATGTGAACGCATGCACAATCAGATTCGTATATTTGAATGTGTTAAACCAGAACAATTAAAATGAAATACAAAAGAATACCGGATGAGACTGTTCGAAGATTACCTGTATACCTTCGTGGCTTGATGTTTTTACACGAAGACGGGCAGCGAAATATATCCAGCAGCAAGCTTGCTGATTTTATCGGAGTACATTCCTGGCAGATAAGAAAGGATTTTTCATACTTCGGAGAGTTCGGAGTCCGAGGAGTGGGATATGAAGTAGACAAGCTTGTTCACGAAATAAAAGGGATATTGCGACTAAATGTTGTCCAGAAAGCCGCATTGGTGGGCACTGGTCATCTTGGAACGGCTATTTTATCATATCCCGGTTTTGGGGTATATGGATTCGATGTAACTGCGGCATTTGATAATAATCCAAAAAAGATTGGAAAAAAAATAAAAGATGTTACAATTGTGAACGTATCCAGAATTGATATATTAAGAAAGAAGAATATCACGCTGGGAATAATAGCGGTTCCGAGGAGCGTAGCTCAGGAAACTGCTCATGCTTTGGTGAAAGCTGGCGTAATGGGGATTTTGAATTTCTCACCGTGTTACATAATTGTACCTAAAAAGGTTAAAGTTATTACTATCGATATAGCCGGGTATCTTGCAAGGATGCCTTATTATACGCCAATGGAACAGAAAAAATAATCGCTGATATGCTTATAAAAGCAGGATTGAATAATATTGAAATATTATTAGGAAAAGGAAATGAGTATTAAGAAAATTGCAAAAGGTGAATTTAGTCAGTTTGTGGATGAGTTGATCGGTACTCAGAAAGTAATTGGAGTTACTTCGAAAGGAGATAAATATGATTTTGGGCAACTGGAATCATCGAAAGATCTCAAGCTCGATTACGATGTTACTTTACTTCCACCCAAAAAATATTTTCAGCCGCCGGTTGAAACTTTAGTAACGTACGAAGGTCAGGGAAAGTATGAATCTCAATATGACTGTGAGAAATTTGTCCTGATTGGAGTTCATCCTTATGATATGATTGCTATAAATCAGATGGATACGCTTTTCAGTCAGGATAATTACGATAGTCATTATTTCGCAAGGCGTAACAATGCTACTATCGTAGCTTGCGATGTTGTGAATCCCTCAAAGAATATATTTGCTTCCTCGATGAATACTGCGGTTGTAAAAGAAGGTTTTGATGTGCTTCTAACTGACATCGGTGATTCTTACATCGCCGAAGCGGCTACGGAAAAGGGAGAAAAACTTCTGGCTGTATCTAAGAAAAGTTTGAGCGATGCGGACAAAGCCGACCTGGAAAAACGTCAGGAAGTCTGGGACAAGAATGATAAAAGCCTTAATAAACATCAATTGAATTGCAGCGTTTCATATTTACCGAAACTTCTGGAACGTGGTTATAATAATCCTGTCTGGGAAGAGAAAGCAAAAACATGTTTTGCATGCGGCTCATGTAACCAGGTATGTCCGACATGCTATTGTTTCGATGTCCAGGATGATATCAACTGGGACATGAAAAGCGGCAGACGTGACAGATGCTGGGATGGTTGTATGCTGGACGGATTCACAAAGGTTGCCGGTGAGCATGAATTCAGGAAGAACAAGGCCGACCGTTTTCGCCACAGATTGTATAGAAAAGGAAAATATGTTCCGTCGAAAATCGGCGGCCAGATTGCATGTGTCGGTTGCGGAAGATGCGTTGGGGCATGCTTGCCTGATATAGCTAATCCGGTAAATGTTTACAATAAACTCGTAGATGATATAGGAATCATTTAACAATACAGAGGAAGAAATTCAATATAAGGAGCACCTTTAATGTGTAATTGTTGTGCCGAAAAGAAAGATATTTATTTGCCACAGCCGGCTACTGTTCAGGAATTGAAAATGATGAACGATACTGAGCTGTACCTGAAAATTTCAATGGATAACGAGCCGCTGGAATATGTTCCGGGACAGTTTGTTGAAGTTTCTATAGCCGGGATAGGTGAGGCGCCGATCTCTATCAGTTCGACACCAACCTTAAAAGGCGGTTTTGAGCTTGTGGTAAGAAAAATCGGGAATGTGACCAACGCCATACATAAATTGCAGAAGGGCAATAAGGTTGGTATCAGGGGGCCGTTAGGTAAGGGAATTTATCCCATAGAGCAGACCAAGGGCAAGGACCTTGTTTTTATATGTGGTGGAATCGGTCTTGTACCGCAGCGGTCTTTCATCAATTATGTTCTGGATAACCGCGATGATTACGGCGATGTTACTATACTTCTTGGTACCAGATGTCCATCTGAAAGATTATTCCATTCAGAGCTTGAAGAATGGAGCAAGCGGGACGATATCACTTTCCTTGAAACAGTTGACAAATCCGATGAATGCTGGAAGGGAAATGTCGGTGTAGTGACAACTCTTATTCCCAAAGTTGAGACCGATTGGAAACAGGCTGCTGTTCTTATTTGCGGCCCGCCTGTTATGTATAAATTTGTTTTGATGTCACTGATGGAAAAACAAGTTCCGAGTGATAATATTTACCTTAACCTTGAAAGAAAAATGAAGTGCGGAGTCGGCAAATGCGGGCATTGCCAGATAAATAAATATTACGTGTGTATTGATGGTCCCGTATTTTGTCAATCCGATTTAAGCGATGTGCCGGAGGCTATTTAAATGAGTAAACCGAAGATAGCAATTTTTGATTTTGCCTGCTGTGAAGGATGTCAGTTGCAGATTGTAAATCTCGAGGAAGAAATTCTTGATTTACTTGGAGCAGCCGATGTGGTCGAGTGGCGAGAGGCAATGAGTGAAAAAAGCGATGAGTATGATATTGCCATTATTGAAGGTTCGATTACTCGTCCCGAAGATGAAGAAAGATTGAAAAAAATCAGGAGCCGTGCCAAGGTCCTTATCGCATTGGGAGCTTGTGCGACAATAGGCGGCGTAAACAAACTGAAAAACAAGTTTGAGCTTGATGAAGTGAAAGAATGCGTTTACGGCAAAGATGCCGGCAAGCCGCATCTGGATACCGCTCTGACAAAAGCAGCCGATGAGGTCGTTACAGTTGATTTCAAGATACATGGCTGTCCCATAGACAGGAAAGAATTCACTTATATTGTTCGTTCTTTATTACTGGGCAAAACTCCTGAAATTCCTGATTATCCGATATGCGTCGAATGTAAGGCCAAGGGTAATCCTTGTTTGTGGGAATATGGCCAGGTATGTTTAGGGCCTATTATCAGGGCTGGTTGCGGAGCAAGGTGTCCGTCTTCCGGATTCAGATGTTTCGGATGCAGAGGCTATGTGAGTAATCCGAATGTTGACGCGGCCAAAGATGTTATTGAGAAATATAATTTGAGTGTGGACGACCTTAAAACGAAAATGGTCCTCTTTGGAAGTACACAGGAGCCAACTTTATGAGTAAGAATCTAAATATACACGTTGAACATGTGACCAGAGTCGAAGGGCATGGCAATATTTTAGTAAATGCCAAAGACGGCAAGGTCGAAAAAGTGCAGTGGCAGGTCCCGGAAGCGCCGAGGTTTTTCGAAGCGATGGTCCGCGGAAGAAGTTATGAAGATATTCAGACGATAGTCAGCAGAATTTGCGGTATATGTTCGATTACGCATTCTCTTGCTTCGACTAAAGCAGTTGAAAATGCACTTGGTCTGGAAGTTTCAGAACAGGCCGACAAAGTCAGAGTTTTGATGCACTATTCCGAGCAGTTGCAAAGTCACGTATTACACGTTGGTTATCTGGCTGCTCCGGATTTCTTTGGAGCTCCTTCAGTTGTGCCGTTAGTTGCGAAAGCTAAAGATGTGGTTTTAGCAGTAATTAGACTGCACAGGCTCGCCAATGAATGGTCGGACCTTATCGCCGGCAGGACAACACATCCTGTTACATTGATTCCCGGCGGTTTGACAAAAACACCGACCGAAAAGCAGTTTAGAGAATTGCAGGAAAAACTTAAAAATTCCATGGCAGACCTGACCGCCGTCGCTGAAGCGGTTCTTTCTGTCGCGGGTAACATTCCTGATTTTACACGCAAAACAGAATATGTTAGCTTAAAACAGGATACTCCGCCCACATATACATTCTATCACGGTGATATAACTTCAGACCAGTATGATGGTACAGTCAAAATCAATGATTGGAAAACTGTTGCAAATGAATATGTCAATGACCAGTCAACCGCAAAATGGACTAAGTGGCATATGGATTCTTATGCGGTCGGTGCTCTTGCCAGATTCAACAATAATGCTGAATTGCTTTGTGACCCGGCCAAGGGTGTAGCTAAATTATTCGGTCTGGAAAAAGGCAACTGCAATCCGTTTATGAATACAGTGGCGCAGATTGTCGAATCAGTTCATGTTGTTCAGGAAAGTATTAAGCTGATTGATGAGCTTTTGACAAAAGGTCTGAAAACAGAAACCGTAAAAAGCTCTCCGAAAGCCGGCAAAGCAAGCGGCTGCGTGGAAGCTCCTCGCGGGATACTTTTCCATGAGTATGAATTCGACAAAAACGGCAATTGTGTAGCTGCCGATATTTGTATACCTACGAACCAGAATCATGCGAATATTCAAAAAGATTTCGAGAAATTCGTGCCGGAAATTATCGATGAAGGCGAAGATGCAGTTCGTTTGAAACTCGAGATGCTTGTACGTTCGTATGATCCTTGTATATCCTGCTCAACTCATATGCTTGATGTTCAGTTTGTTTAATAGTCTTAAATGGCAACCAGAAATAAGACTTTAGTTGTTGGATTAGGTAATCCGCTTATGTCGGATGAAGGTATCGGAGTGATTCTTGTAAACAGACTTTCCGGACTTTCAGACAAATATCCGTTTGTAGATTTTGTCGATGGCGGAACAGGGGGGATGAATTTACTATATCTTTTTGAAGGCAGGGAAAAAGCAGTCATTATTGATTGCGCGAATATGGAAGAAGAACCCGGACAAATCAAAAAATTCAGTCCGGACGAGATAAAAAGTGTAAAGCAGCTTGCTCACCAGTCTTTACATGAGCAGGATTTATTGAAAATAATTGAAATTGCAAAACAATTAGACCAGTGTCCTGAGGAAATAGTCATTTTTGGTATTCAACCGAAGGATATCGAGCTGGACCAGACTCTCAGTAGTGAACTAACTCAGAAAATTGACGATTATCTTAGTCTGATTTGTGCCGAACTTAATTAGTATTTTATACTGAATAAGATGTGATGTGTTTTCGAGTATGCGACACAGGGAATGAATTAGTGGTTGACTTTCCTGATGAGATTAGAGTAAAGTATTGTATATGGAAATTTTTTTGAAGGAAAAAAATAATGGGAAAAGCAGTAGTTCTTATAATCGATGATGACCCTGATATTACCGAAGCTATGAAAGTGGTTCTTGAAAATAAAGACTATACCGTGAATAACGCCGGAAGTGTCGAGCAGGCAATGGAATATCTGAAAGAAACAACACCTGATATTATCATTCTTGATGTTATGATGGATACACCACAGGATGGTTTTATATTATCCAGACAATTGAAGCAGGATACGAATTACAAAGATATCCCGATTCTTATGCTGACTTCAGTTAAAGACGTGATTGGTATCGACTTCGAATCTGCGGCCGGTGATGATACATGGTTGCCTGTAGATGAATATCTCCCGAAACCGATAAAACCGGAAGTACTTTTAGAGAAAGTTGCCGAGCTTCTCAAAAAGTGATAAAAAAATATGGAAAGTCTGCTTAAAAGCACGAGACGCATACACAGTGCCTGCTGGCTTGTTAAATTAAGGTGGGCTGCAATTGTCGTTCTCGGTATAGGAACTTTTTTTGCAGACAAGGTGATGAATATAACATTACCTGAGCGGAAACTTTATCTAATCGCGATTATTTTATTTATTTATAATTTTATTCTTTATGATTATATAAAGCATCTGACATGGAGGGGCAAAGAGCCATCAACGCGTAAGATCAGTAGCATGATTATGTTTCAGATATCGACTGATCTTTTCATTTTAACAACAATACTTCATTTTTCAGGCGGCATAGAGAATCCTTTTCATTTCTTTTTCGTTTTTCATATGATAATCGCAAGTATTCTCTGCTCCAAAATTCAAAGTTATATTCAGGCGGCACTTGCGATTTTCCTTTTCAGCCTGCTTGTTTTTCTCGAATATTGGGGAAAGGTTGAACATTATGAATTATTAGGTTTCGCTGCTCATGGTTTGTATGACAATTTTACTTTCGTTGCGGGCTCGCTTTTTGTTTTTTCAAGTACACTATTTCTTGTTGTTTATATGACAACATCTATTATTGAGCAGTTAAGGCAGCAGCAGGATGATTTCGAGCAGGTAAATCAGATGCTCAAGGAAAAAGATAATATTAAGAATGAATATGTTTTACGTCTTACGCATGATATCAAGGGGCATCTGGCAGCGATAGAGAGTTGTATTGGTATTGTAAAGAAGGAGTTAATAGGCCCACTTAATGAAAAGCAAAAAGACATGGTTGATCGGGCATATAGGCGGACTCTCAAGTGCATGAATTTCATTGCTGCTCTGCTTAAAATTACTCGTTTAAACCTTTCCGGCAAACTGGAGAAAGAGAATTTTCAGCTCAATAAAATTATCTTAAATGCTATTTTAGTTGTACAGAATCGAGCAAATCAAAAAAACATAAACATAAGTTATTCACATGGAGAATCAGAATATGAATTTTTCGGAGAGCAGATTCTGATAGAGGAAACTCTTACAAATATGCTTTTCAATGCAGTTAGATATACGCTGCAGGGGGGCAGAATTTCCCTGTCTGTTACAGACAATGAGAAAGAATATCTTGTTCGTATCAGGGATAACGGTATTGGAATTCCGAAAGGGGAGGAAGAGAAAATATTCGAGGAATTTCATAGAGCCGGCAATGCAAGAAAGACAGAAAGGGATGGAACCGGCCTTGGCCTGGCATTTGCCAAACAAGCTATAGAAAAGCATGGTGGTAAAATCTGGGCACAAAATAATCCCGATGGGGGAAGCACCTTTAACTTTACTTTACCAAAAGTGGAAAACAGCAATAAAAACAAATAAGTCTCAACCTGTTCTGGTTATGCAGATAATTGAATTTTTGAAACGGTATAAAGGTGTAAATTAATCAAATCAATACTTTTATAAAAAAGAAAATCAAAAAATTTTATTTTATTTTTACATTCTGTAAGGCTATTAAGAAAAAACACTTATGTTAAATAAAATGAATTGCATCTAACCATAAAAAGCTAAATACTTCTTGACACATTTATAAATATACTTTAATCATGCCGGACAGTATGTGAATGTGAACACAAGTACTAATTTCTAATGTTAAGGTATTTTATGAAGTATCATAGAATTCCAGATGAAACTATTAGAAGGTTACCTGTTTACTTGAGAGGGCTTTTATTTTTAGCAGAGGGGGGCAATGCTAATGTATCGAGTCAGGATTTAGCGGATTTCATCGGTTCTAACCCATGGCAGATTAGGAAAGATTTCTCTTATTTTGGCGGTTTCGGTATTCGCGGAGTAGGTTATAACGTAAACAAACTCACGAAAGAGATTAAAAAAATCCTTAAACTTAATAATGTCCTGAAAGCGGCTTTGGTGGGAGCAGGAAATCTTGGTTCGGCGGTATTGGCGTATCCGGGATTCAAAATATATGGTTTTGACGTAGCGGTTGCTTTCGATAATGACTTAAGAAAAGTTGGGAAAAAAATTAATAATATAGAGATAAAAGATGTTTCGAAATTAAGGACTCTAAAGAAACGCCAGATTAAATTGGCGATTATTGCTGTACCGCATCAGGCTGCACAGCAAATAGCGGATTCTCTTGTAAAAGCCGGAGTGACAGGAATTTTGAATTTTTCTCCATGTTATATTTCAGCTCCGAAGAAAGTTAAAGTAATTACTATTGATATTGCAATGGAAATTGCTCGTTTGCCTTATTATATGCCGGCTAATTGAAATGATAAAATGGCTGATCCAATTTAATGTACATTTGGGTGATTGTAGAGAAGCTGATTTATATTCAACTAAGGACATACGGCTGTATAAAAACAAACGTGATATGTGGATAGGTAAAATCAGATGAGCGGGAAGCAGAAATATTTCATAAGTAATCTAAAACCTTTTATGGATGCACTTGCACAGCAAATGGATGTATATGTGCCGAAAAAAGCGGATTCTCATTATGTATTTAGCAGATATGATTCTTCCACTGATACAGATTTAGAATTTAATAACATTCGTGCATGCACGCCTGTTAAGGAATTTTTGTTTCCCTTGCGAGAGCTTGCTGCGATTTTTCCAGAACCTGTGGAACCTCAGGATATAAAACCATTTGCCGTCTTTGGATTGAAAGAATGTGATATACGCTCGATTGAGGTTCTCGATAAAGTGTTTACAGAAAAGGATTTCGAAGATCCATTTTATATAAAGCGGCGGGAAAAAATGTTCATCGTCACGTCCGATTGTTTTGAACCGGCTGAAAGCTGTATCTGTAATATTTTAGGCGGAAAGCCGTTTTCTCAGGAAGGCTATGATTTAAACATTTCTATAGTAAATGGCGGTTTTGTTATTGATGCAGGTTCACGAAAAGGCAGCGAATTCATTGATCAAAACTCGCAGCTTTTCAGCCCTGCAGATGAAAGCGTTTCAACTGAAATAGATAACAATCGTCTTGAAACTCAAAAGCAGCTCGAGAAGAACAATTTGGAATATCATTTGGATGCCTTAGTCAATGAAGTTGTTAATAAAGGTCGGGACAGTGACG
>Ga0272443_10003014_pt1 | contig 20507 bp, 22 predicted proteins | sample SSMAcet12_FD_193581 | JGI IMG/M metagenome (GOLD analysis project Ga0272443, IMG submission 193581) | Marine sediment archaeal communities from Little Sippewissett salt marsh, Falmouth, MA, United States - SSM-Acet-12 | ecosystem: Environmental > Aquatic > Marine > Wetlands > Sediment ... | reverse complement strand
CCCCCGCCGAAGATATCCGAAAAGAGGGGGTTGTGTCTCACCAGTTCATAGAATTCGTCCGGTGACTTTCCCAAAGACATGGTTTCAAAGGGGCACATCCCGCTGCCCTCTCGGTTAATGATGTGAGGGACCGTTTCGATAAAGTGGCTTGTAATACCGAATCCCCTCAGTGTTTCCGCTGCCGGTACACTCCCGATTGGCGAAAAAACTTCGCGGCAGAGCGCCTTTTTCATCAGGAGGGCTGCCGCGTTTCCGGTCACCTTATCGAAGATTACAATCTCCTCCTCCAAAGAAGGTGTCTGGTGGATATAGCACAGCAGCGGGGTGATCCCCCGTCGTTGAGACTGGAAAACGATGCCGCCGGCGCCGATGATCCAGATGACGTCGGCACTCTCCAGGAATGATTCGAAACGGACATTAGGGCTCAGCATGATGGTGCTTGGACCATAATCTTTCCAGCAAAACAACGATAAGGGGAAGGAGGAGAAGCTGAAGTGCCATGCCCGGCCAACCCGTCTTTGCGGTCTGCCATGCCAGGGTTGCGGAATATGAAAGGTTCAAGGCCAGGGCCATCAGCATGAAAGCGGCTAGGCGTCCCGCTATCAGTGCCCCGATGAGAGAGGTGAGCAGGCCACGACGGAAATAGCCGTACAGCAGCCCCGCTACTAGACCGTAGACAGTCGCTTCGGTAATGATGCGGGGCAGGATCTGAGGCAGTGGCATGCCCGAAAGGCCGTAGCTGATCAGGGGAGAAAACAGGCCGACCAGGATACCGGCCCGCCACCCGAAGAGGATTCCTGCCAGCAACACAAAGAAAAACAGGGGGAGAAACATGGGGCCGGCCAGGGGATGAATGATGTGGCAGAGCCAGGGAACAGCCACGTCAAGCGCCACAAACAGACAGACATATACATAGAGACGAAGATCGGAGAAGGTTAAGATATGCGGAAACGCCGCCTCTCCGGTTGATACTGGCATGGTATGCATGGTAGTTCCCCCCTTGATGGTGTCGGGTGGCCTTACAGGCCGCCGGGTTACATCCAATCCGCCATTCCCGCGGCATTCTCACACCCCCACAGGCGTTGTGCTTCACTGCGACGGCTAAGGAAAAGTATAAGGGAGAAAAAAGCGTCAGTCAAGATCAATCGTTATGTCTGATCCTGTCTATCTCTTCTTCTGTCTCCTCCCACGTGTCGTACAGGGCTGCGAGGCGGGAGGTTACCTGTGAGTATTCGATGTGGAGCGATTGAATCAGTGAATCATTTGTATAGGTGCCTTGATCTGAGAAGGCCCGTTCGATCTCCCCCTTTTTCTTTTCGTAGGCGGCTATCTCCTCTTCGATTCGCTCCAGCGAGTTCTGTAAAGGGTTCAGTCTCCTGTAACGCCGCTGTCTGTCTTCGGCCTCTTTCCTTTTCTGGTCCTTTAGAGAGGATGCGGGCACTGTCCTTTCCGGAAGGGTGTTCCCCCCCGGGGGGGGCTTCTGCTCCCGGTGGTATCGGTCGAGGTATTCGTCAACACTCCCGTGGTAAAGGTGCAGACTATGGTCCCTGATCACTGCCACTTTGGTAATGAGGGGGGCGAGAAAGTCTCTGTCGTGAGAGACGATTACATACGCCCCGGGGAATCTCTGGAGGCTGTTCTGGAGGATGGCCTTTGACTGGGCGTCAAGGTGATTCGTCGGTTCGTCCATGACCAGAAGGTTTGCCGGCTGCAGAATCATCTTGGCGAGGGCAAGTCGGCTCTTTTCACCCCCTGAGAGGACCGAAACCGGTTTGAATGCGTCATCACCGGTAAAGAGGAAGCAACCGAGGAGTGTCCGCAACTCTCCGGATGGTTTGAGAGGTGCGACAGCATCGAGCGTCTGCAGGGTCGTCTTGTCCGGATCCAGCTCCTCTGCCGTATTCTGGGCGTAATAGGAGAGGATCACGTTGTGCCCCGGTTTTCTGTATCCCCCCTGGAAGGTATCAGCTCCGGCTATGATACGGGCGAGCGTGGACTTTCCAGAACCGTTCGCCCCGAGAAGGGCGATTCTGTCTGTACGTTCGATGGTGAGTGCTATGTCCTGCAGGACGGTGTTGTCACCGTAAGACTTTGCGAGCTTCTCCAGCTCCATGACCACCCGGCCGGCACGTGGCGGGTCCGGGAAATTCAGAGACATGGAGTGCCCCTCTCTGCCTATCGCGAGGGCTTCTATTTTCTCCAGCCGTTTTATGCGACTCTGGACCTGGCGCGCTTTGGTGCTTTTGTACCGGAACCGCTCGATAAAGCGCGCCGTGTTTTCGATCGTACGCTGCCGGTTCTTGAGGGAGGCCTCGAGCACCGCGCGGCGCTCGGCCTGCTGGGTCAGATAAGAGGAGTAGTTGCCGGTATATTCGGTCGCCCTGCCCATCGATATCTCGACAACGCGATTGACAAGGTTATCGAGAAAGCGGCTGTCGTGGGATACCAGCACGAGAGAACCCCGGTACGACTGGAGGTATCCTTCGATCCACTCGAGGGATTCAATGTCGAGATGATTGGTGGGTTCATCCAGCATCAGGATGGTCGGTTCCCGGAGGAGGAGCGTGGCGAGGGCTATCCGCATCTGCCAGCCACCGCTGAATTCCTCCGTCATCCGGCCGAGGTCCCTGTCGTGAAATCCGAGACCGGAGAGGACCTGCTTTACCTTGACCTCTATCGAGTATCCCTCGCGGTGCTCAAGGATGCCCTGTGCCCGCCCCATTTCGTTCACGAGTTCGCGCAGTTCCGAGGCGCCGGCCTCTCCATGGGCTGTCATAGCCTCTATTTCACTGCCTATTTCCTTGATTCTTTCGTGGAGGCGATTCAGATCGTCGAAGGCGGTTGCCGCTTCCTCGAGAAGGGTGCGGCCGGTGTGGTAAACATTGTCCTGGGGAAGGTAGCCGACGGTGTTGAAGCGGGACCGGACGATCTTTCCTGCGTCTGAGTCAATGTCCCCCAGGATGATCTTCATCAGGGTGGATTTCCCCGCCCCGTTGCGTCCCACGAAGGCGATCCGTGTCCCGTCTTCTATGTGGAGGGAAAGATTCCTGAAGAGGTATGTCCCGCCGTACTGCTTCGATATGTTTTGCAGTGAAATCATACTGGTTCAAACGAAACGCGGTAGTCGCTGCCGGTGAACAGCACGGACGATTGCAATCAAATTATTGATATTGCTGCCTTTTATGTCGAGGGCGCCTTCAGGACCTCGGTCTGGTAATGAGTGGTAAGGGCATCAATGATGGCATCGATGTCCCCATCCAGTATATTTTCCAGGTTGTACAGGGTGAGGCCGATCCGATGATCCGTCATTCGTCCTTGGGGAAAATTATAAGTCCGAACCCTCTGGCTCCTGTCGCCGCTTCCCACCTGTTGTTTCCTCGTCTCGGAAATCGCGGCATCGTGCTCCTCGCTTGCCCGTTCGAAAAGCCTGGCGCGCAGGACCTTCAAGGCCTTTGCCCTGTTTTTATGCTGTGATTTCTCGTCCTGGCAGGTTACCACCAGTCCGGTCGGGAGATGGGTGATCCGGACCGCGGAGTCTGTGGTGTTGACACTCTGTCCCCCGTGCCCCGTGGAGCGATAGACATCAATTCGGAGATCATTCGGATCGATGTTCACCTCCACCTCCTCCGCCTCGGGCAGAACGGCCACGGTGACGGCGGAGGTGTGGATCCTTCCCTGCGCTTCGGTGAGGGGAACCCTCTGCACCCGGTGAACGCCACTCTCATACTTCAGCCTGCTGTACGCGCCGTTCCCCTCGACGAGCACGATAACCTCCTTGAAGCCCCCAATGCCGCCGGACATGCTCGAACTAATGATTTCCACCTTCCAGTTGCATCGCTCCGCGTAGCGGGTGTACATCCGGAAGAGATCTCCGGCAAAGAGTCCCGCTTCATCCCCCCCGGTGCCGGCCCGGATCTCCAAGAACACATTTCGCTCATCGTTTGGATCTTTTGGAAGCAAAAGAATTTTCAATTTTTCTTCCAGGGCATCCAGCGTCTCCTTAAGCTGGGGCAGTTCCTCTTTCGCCAGTTCTCGCAGCTCTTCGTCACCTTCTTTGAGAAGTTCCTTATTGTCCTCGATCTGGGACTTGATACGGGTGTGTTCCCGGTAGGTCTGCACAATATCGGCGATGCCGGCATGCTCTCTGGCGTATTTCTGGTATGCGCTGTAATTGGCAATTATATCGGGATCACTTAGCAGTCCTTCCAGGTCTGCATACCTTTTTTCGAGTTCTCTCAGCTTTGTCAGCATACGGTCCTTCCTGGGCGGATGATAGTGATTGACTGCAGAGGGAGAAACAACATTCGACGGGCGGTTCTTCAGGGTCTCAGGCGCCCTGGTGCACACGTCTTCTCGGGTTCACGGAGGCACAAAACAAGAAAGGGAGCTATCCCCCACGGAAGAGCATCCGGAGGGGCGAAGCCGCTTTGCACCTGGTTATTGACGCCCACAGCTATTTTTCACGGTCGCCATATTTACGGTTAAATTTCTCGATTCTTCCGGCCGTATCCATTATCTTCTGCTTCCCGGTGAAAAACGGGTGACACTTCGAGCATATCTCGACCTTGATGTCACCTGTGGTGGATCTGGTCTCGATAATGTTGCCACACACGCATGTTACCGTGGATTTTGTATATTCCGGGTGAATGTTCTTTTTCATGATTTGTATCTGCCTCCTCCAGCGTTGAAGAACGGGTATTATATCCATATCAGGATGAATTTCAAGAAAATAAATCCAAAAAAATGTCCCCTTACTGCTTCATGGATTCAAAAAATTCCTTGTTGGTCGTGGTCTTCCTGATCTTATCGATGATAAATTCCATGGCATCCACGGGATTCATCTCCTGTAGCAGTCTCCTCAGTATCCATATCCTCCGCATGTCTTCCTCTTCGATCAGCATCTCTTCCTTCCGTGTGCCGGAACGGACAAGGTCGAAGGCAGGGAAGATGCGTCTGTCGGAAATCCTCCTGTCGAGGTGCAGTTCCATATTACCCGTTCCCTTAAATTCTTCAAAGATGACTTCATCCATCCGGCTTCCCGTATCAATGAGGGCCGTTGAGATGATGGTGAGACTGCCTCCCCCTTCGATGTTGCGTGCGGCGCCGAAAAACCGCTTCGGCTTGTGGAGGGCATTCGAATCCACACCACCGGAAAGTACCTTGCCGCTGGGCGGCACGATGGAGTTATAGGCACGGGCGAGCCGGGTGATACTGTCCAGGAGGATAACGACGTCCCGATTGTGCTCAACCAGGCGTTTGGCCTTTTCGAGAACCATCTCGGCAATCTGGACATGCCGGGAGGCGGTCTCATCGAAGGTCGAGGAGATGACCTCGCCGGTAACGCTTCTCTCCATGTCCGTTACCTCTTCGGGGCGTTCATCGATCAGCAGGACCATCAGGACCGCATCCTTGTGGTTTTTGGCGATGCTGTGAGCAATATCCTTCAGGAGGACCGTTTTCCCTGTCCGGGGTGGCGACACGATCAGGCCCCGCTGTCCCTTGCCGATAGGGGTAAAAATATCCATGACCCGTGTCGAGTAATTTTCAGGGTCCGCTTCCAGTTGCCATTTTTCTTCGGGATACAGGGGGGTGAGATTATCGAAGAGGATCTTGCCTCTGGCGGCCTCGGGGGATTCGAAATTAATGGACTCCACCTTCAGGAGGGCAAAATATTTTTCCCCCTCTTTCGGGGGTCTCACCTCTCCGGCTATGGTGTCCCCCGTCCTCATACCGAATCTCCTGATCTGGGAGGGAGAGACATAGATGTCATCGGGTCCGGGGAAGTAGTTGTATCCAACCGATCTGAGAAACCCAAAGCCATCCGGCAGCGTCTCCAGGACACCCTCCCCCGTGATCACACCATTTTTCTCCGTCTGGTATTGGAGGATGGCGAAGATGAGATCCTGCCGCTTCATCCCGCTGGTGCCGGCGATGTTCAGCTCTTTTGCCAACTCATTAAGTTCACCGATAGATTTGTTTTTGATTTCTGAAATATTCATGTACCTTTCCTTTGCTGGGAGTTGTTCGGTTTTTGCTCTGTATCCTCATGCGGCATGCGCAGGTAGATCGCCTCCGGTTCGGACGAACGGGCGGTATCTCTCTCTGAAAATTATGGAAAGCATAAAACAGGCCTTGGAGACAAACCAGAATTTCTTTACAGCACCAACTTCTTGAAACGCTGAGGTCCTGGTTGGTTGCAGTTATAGAATACCTTTGAATTTACAATGAATGAGGGCTGTTCAGCGGCCCTTTCATACAGGTTGTACTGTGCAATGATCTTGTCTTCTCGGTAGCTAATACGGTCTCCTGAAATACTTTGGAAAGGAAGGTTTTAGCACGCAATATCGATAGAAACAGGCATCTATCTCAAATCGGCAAGAATGTCAAGAAGTTTTTTTCTGTATGCTTTGTATACGTGGGCCTAGCGGAGCATGATAAAGCTGAGTTGCCGTCCGGTACGACCACCTTCTCCCCTGTGCGAAAAAAAGGTATCATGCCGGCAGGACGTGCAGATATCAGCGGACAGTATGTTTTCCCGGGGGATGCCCGCGCCCTCGAGTTGAGACCTGTTGGCGGCAGACAGGTCCAGCATCCATTTCCCCGCTCCCCGGCCATCCGTAAAGACAGCCGGTCCTTCCCCGGTATGGTCAAATCGATGGAACACCGCCTCATCGACCTCGTAGCAGCAGGGACCGATGGCAGGACCGATAACGGCCACGAGGTCTCCCGGTGCTGAGGAAAGGGTTTCCATGAAAACACGCGCGGCCTTGGCTGCAATGCCGAGGGCGGTCCCTTTCCATCCGGCATGAACGGCGCCGACCACCCGTCTTCTTCGATCGGCGAGAAGGAGGGGGACACAGTCAGCCGTCTTGATCCCGACCGGGATTCCAGGTGCCTTGGTGATAATACCGTCGTATTCAAGGGGGCCGCGCAGCCTCCTGTCCTGAAAAGTCTCGTCAATCATCAGGAGCCGGTCCCCGTGGACCTGAGTGACCGTAACGATCTCATGCCCCGGTAGCTCGAAGGCGGAGGCAAGCAATTGACTGTTGCGTACCAGGTGTCTGTCCCGGTCGCCCACGTTGACCCCGAAATTGAGGTCCGCCAGTCTCCCCTCACTGACTCCTCCCCATCGGGTGCAGAAGGCGTGGGTTATGAAGCCGCACTCATCGAGCGCCCGGCACTGCAAATACCGCACGTCGCCTCGCCGGGACAGGCTGAATGAGCCTTCGGTTCCGTATCTGCCCTTCGGGGTATCAGGCATCACGCTCTCCCAGGGCCGCGCATACCTGCGCCATATCATCCGGAAGCCCGGATGAAAAATGCAGAGGGCGGTTCGTGACCGGATGGCGAAAGGACAGTTCGCTCGAGTGAAGTGCCTGCCGGCGCATTGTTCTCAATGCCGTCTGCAGGGCATGATCCCTCACCATCTCGATCCTTTTCTTGGAGTTGCCGTAGACGGCATCCCCGACAACGGGATACCCGATCGCATTCAAGTGCACCCGGATCTGGTGTGTCCGGCCCGTTTCGATCCGGACACCCAGGAGCGTGGCGATGCCGTACCGCTCCTCGACACGCCAGCGGGTCAGTGATTCTTTCCCCCTTCTGCTCCCGATGGACATCTTTTTCCTGTCCACGGGATGTCTCCCTATGGGCAGATCGATGACCCCTTCGCCCTCCTTCGGGTTTCCGTGGACGAGGGCACGGTAGATCTTCGTTATGAGATGTTCCTTGAACTGTTTCGACAGATTCACGTGGGCCTCATCCGATTTGGCGACCACCATCAGACCCGAGGTATTCTTGTCCAGACGGTGAACGATACCGGGTCTCTTGACCCCGCCGATCCCGGAAAGGTCGGTACAGTGGAAGAGGAGGGCGTTGACCAGAGTCCCGCTGCGGTTTCCCGCCGCGGGATGCACCACCATCCCGGAGGGTTTGTTCACCACCAGGATGTGAGCGTCTTCATAGGAGATGTCCAGAGGCAGGTCTTCCGGGGCACAGTCATATTCCTCCGGTTCCTCGTGTACGACGAGGATCAGGTCCCCGCTCTTCAGGCGGTATTTCGGCTTTACCGCGATATCGCCGACTCGGACCCGCCCGCCCTCAATCGCTCGCTTGATCTGCGAGCGTGTGCCGAGGCCCTGTTGAGACAGGAAGACATCAAGCCGCTCTCCGCTCTGAGCGGGGGGGACTTTCAGCGTGATCTCCCCGTCGTTTCCGGATGTCATCTGCATGGTCACGTAACGCTGGTCGAAGAACAGGGAAAGGGGACTGTGCCGTCTGGGGGTATCCCTGCGCGCAAAAGATGAAGCACACTTCAGACCCCCTCGCCGACAGGCAGAACACCGATCCCCGGAGATTACGCCTCTTCGGCTATCTGCTTCATCCCGTCTGTTATAAACCCGAATTCCTCTTCCGTTATCGTCCGCAGGTCGAAGAGGACCTTGTCCTCGTAAATTCTCGCGATAATCGGGACTTTCAACTTCCGTAGCTTTCGCTCCAGTCTGCTTGCCGGGATGGTGGGGGAGTGCACGGTCACAACAAACGTCGGGATTTCCTGCGTGGGGAGTGATCCCCCGCCGGCCATGGACCGTTCCTCCGTGGCGGAAAAGGTAAAATCTCTGAGGCCCAGCTTCTCCAGTGAGGCCAGAATCTTGTGTGCCCTCTTTTCGACCTCGGCAACCGGTTCCGTTAGTGACCGCAACACCGGGATGTCACGGACCGCGCGGTCGAGATCGAGGTAGTACATCATCGTCGCCTCGAGGGCCGCAAGGGTCAATTTGTCTATCCGGAGGGCACGATTCAGGGGGTTCTTCTTTATTTTGTCCAGAACCGTTTTTTTACCCAGTACTATTCCGGCCTGCGGACCTCCGAGGAGTTTGTCTCCGCTGAATGTGACGACATCCGCGCCCGCCTTGACGACCTCCTGAACCGTCGGCTCCCTTTCGAAGCCGTAAGAGTCAAGCGGCACGAAGCAGCCGCTCCCCAGATCGTTCATCACCGGCACTGAATTTTTCTTTCCCAGTTCTACCAGTTCGCCCAGGCCGATTTCATCCGTGAACCCGAGCACCTTGAAATTGCTTGTGTGCACCTTCAGGATCACCCCGGTATTGCTGTCCACGGCGTCTTCGTAATCCGAGAGATGTGTGCGGTTGGTGGTTCCCACCTCCCGGAGGATGGCCCCGCTCTTTTCCATCACCTCGGGGATGCGAAACGCTCCCCCTATCTCGATCAGCTCTCCCCGCGAAACGATCGCTTCCTGTCCCGCTGACAGGGTGTTGAGGGCAAGGAGAACGGCGGCGGCATTGTTATTGACAATAATGGCTTCCTCCGCCCCCGATACGCAGCAGAGGAGTTCGCGGACATGATCGTATCTGGTCCCCCGTTTCCCTTCGTCGAGGTTGAATTCCAGGTTCGAATACCCCTCGCTGACAGCAACGATCCGCTGCAGGGCGTCAGCACACAGAGGCGCCCTCCCCAGGTTCGTATGCAGGATGATTCCGGTGGCGTTGACCACGCGGCGCAGACTGTAGGAATACAGGGCGAGCAGCCTCTTGCGGACCTCCTGTGCCGCTTCGTCGGCGGAAGAGGGAGGGGTTCCCTTTCTGCCCTTCTTATCGGCCTCCAGTATGGTCTTCCTCATTGCTTCGACGACCTGGCGGCATTTTCCCACCACGATATCCCGTGAAACGCCTTCAAATACGCAGCTGTTTTCAAGGAGGAGAAAGACCTCGTCGATCTTCGGAAGGTTTTTGAGCAGCTCTCTGGTCTTGTCATTCATGGTATAACATCACATTGAGCGATCGCTACCCGGAGGCACCCGGATTTAAGTTTCCAAGGGGTTACTCATATGGGAAAAAATACGAAAATGCAAACAAGAAACTACCTGTTCAGACAGAAATCCCGAAAGTTGTTAACCGCGGTGAAGAATTCCCTCATCATGATGACCCAGTAATACCTGCCGCGGTCTGTCAGAAACAGTGTGCCGTGTTGATAGCGCAGCCCCCCTGCCACAAGAAAGGCGAGGATTTCTTGCCAGAGATAGCGGGTGGCCTTGCCGTCATATTTTTCATTCAGGGACGCGATATCCAATTGCATGCCGAACAGCCTCATCAGGAAATCGTAGCGAGCCTGTTGCGGAGGCGTGAAATCACGCGACGCCATCAGGGGGAGTTTCCCCCTGTGTAAGCACTCAATGTATCGCGGGATGTCAAAAGTATTCGCGTAACACCTGCCCTGCAGATATCCGATCGATCCACTCCCCAAGCCGGCGTATTCGTCATAGTCCACGATATACTCGTCAATCATGGTGCCCCGCCGCGAAAAGCACCAGGCGGAGGAAAAACGGTACGAAGGGGCAAGCCGCCGGGAGATCATCCGGTAGAAGGCCGCTTCCTTCCGGAAATCAACCCTTCCCATCGACGCCTCCACTTTTCTGCGCGTGGAGTCCGAGACCATCAGGGGGTAGTAGGTCACCTGATCCACACCCGTCTGAATCAGGACATCCAGGTCCCTGTCCAGAGTCGCCTCCGTCTGGGGGGGGAAATTAAAGATCATATCGGCATTCAGCGTGTCAAATTCCCCTGAAAGGGCCTTGATCCTTTCGGCAATCGCCTCGCCGCTGCCGTATTTGTCGTATCGCCCCATCGCCTTCAGAAGATTGTCATCGAAACTCTGCACCCCCACCGAGAGTCTGTTGACACCGATTCTTTTCAGAACGGCGATGTGTTCCGGGGTGAGGTGGTTGGGGTTGGTCTCCACCGAGATGTCGCTGATGTTGAAGCAATCCGTTGCCTGTGCCAGGGTCTGCTCCAGTTCATCCATCAGGACCGTCGGAGTACCACCGCCCACGTATACACCGGTAAAGTCATACCCCGCCTCCCGGTAGAGCCGGATCTCCGCCCTGAGGGCGTCATGATACTTCCGGCAGAGGGCTTCGTCCAGCACGACCCGGTTAAAGGAACAGTACGGACACAGACTCTCACAGAACGGGACATGGAGATAGAGAAGTCGATGGTGATCTGCCCCTCCCCGCGGGAGAGAGGCGCCCACCCCCTCCTCGAACCGCATGGCCCGGGAAAATTCCCGCTTTGTTACTGCCGTTATAATCGCATTGATCACTGCACAGACATCCTTTCTATTCTCGCATCCCTGAACTATCAGGGTTTCAATAGTATTGCAATAGCGTTGAAATAACAGTTCTATGATGTTATACAAATGCTATACCATGGATAGAGAGGGCTTGTACGAGAGCGATGAAGACTTGGAAATTATGGGAGAACGAGAAGATCAATGAAGAGGAGACACGGCTCCTGCGGAGACACGCCGACGAGATACCGGTCCCCTTTGATGAAGAGGGAAAGCGAGCGATCGAAACCCTCATCGATGCCTTTGTGGGACGGGATGATGCCGCGGGCCTTGCCGCCCCCCAGATAGGAATCAGCAAACGGGTCGTGGTGTTCAAGAACGGAAACTTCGACGACAGAGAACCGATGCGCAAGGGAAACGGCCAGTACGATGTTCTCGTCAACCCGAGGATTACCCAGGTACGGGGAGACAAAGAAAAAGCGCAGGAGGGATGCCTCTCCTGTCCCGACATAGGTGTCGATGTCGCCAGGGCCACTTCCATCAAGGTAAAGGGGTACGACGAGAAGGGTGAAAAGGTCAACAGGCGCTACAAAGGGTTTCTTGCCCGCGTTGTCCAACACGAGCTTGACCACCTCGACGGAACGCTCATTGTCGACCGCGGCACGGCGATCTATTTTCCCAAGGAGAAGGCCCTCTTTTTCGACAAGATCTTCAAGGGAGCGTAACACCATACCGTAACAGCAGAATGCGAGGAAGCGGAGAATCGGAGGAGGTGCCCCGATGTCGTATGACATGCCGTGCCGCTATTTCGAGACGGCCGGAGATGCAAACACGAGCGACGTGCTCAGCGCGGTCTCTCGGCGTGCCGGGCAGCTCGGGATTCGCACCGTCCTCGTTGCGACGTGCACCGGAACGACGGCGATGGAGGCGATTGATCGTCTGGATCCGGGGATACAGATCGTGGCCGTCACCCACTACACCGGGTTCATGCGCCCCGATCATCAGGAGATGCACGACGAGATGCGCCGCACGCTCGAGTCAAGGGGGGTACGGGTGCTGACCTGCCAGCACGCCTTTGGGGGCGTGGGGCGCGGTATACGAAGGCAACTGGGCACCTACCAGGTTGAGGAAATCATGGCATGTACCCTCAGGATGTTCGGACAGGGGACCAAGGTGGCGGTCGAGCTGGCATTGATGGCCGCCGATGCCGGTCTGGTGAGGACGGACGAGGACGTGATATCCATCGGGGGGACCGCCACGGGGGCGGATACGGCGCTGCTGCTTCGTCCGGCTAACTCCTCCGACATCTTCAACCTGAAGGTAAAGGAAATCGTCTGCAAACCCGCGAAATTTTGAAGAGAAGCTGTATGCCCCTGACCAGAGAGCAGATAGACAGATATGCCGATGCCCTGTTGTGGGGGCTCGGAAAGGCCAGAACGGGACGGTTCTGTCGGGGCGATATTGTCCTGATTCGATACGATTCACCGGGCGCGCCCCTTGTCGAAGTCCTCTACGACAAACTGCTGGACAGGGGAATGCATGTCATCCCTCGCGCCGGGCTCAGCGCGCAGATGGAGCGCTCCTTCTTTGACAAGGCGAACCGCCGGCAACTCGTGTTCCACCCCCCCGGTGAGCGGGAACTCTGCGAAGCGCTGAACGGGAGCATCTTTGTCCATGCCCCTGCGTCCCTGACCCACCTGAAAGACGCAGACCCCGGAAAGATAGCGCGGGCGGTGATAGCGAGAAAGGAGCTGCGCGAGATCCTGGACCGGCGAGAGGATGCCGGCGACTTCGGCTGGACCCTGTGTACCTTCCCCACACCCGAACTCGCACAGAAGGCACACCTTTCACTCGAACAGTACACGGACCAGATCGTCAAGGCCTGTTTCCTGGACAGTGATAACCCTGCCGCCCGGTGGGAAAGCATATACCGGAGATCGGGTGCGATCAAAAAGTGGCTGAACGGGATGGCCGTTTCGTACTACCATGTAGAATCGGACCACATCGATCTCCGCATACGGCCGGGGAAAAAGAGACAATGGATCGGTGTTTCAGGCCACAATATCCCAAGTTTCGAGCTGTTTCTCTCCCCCGACTGGCGGGGAACCGAGGGACGGTATCTCGCCAACCAGCCTTCCTTCAGAAACGGGAATTACGTGAAGGACGTAGAACTCATCTTTGAAAAAGGCCGCGCCGTGAAGGTTGAGGCCGCCTCCGGCGAAGACTTTGCCCAGCGTCAGCTGTCCATGGACAGAGGGGCGGGGAGGGTCGGAGAATTTTCCCTGACCGACAGACGTTTCTCCCGAATCGACCGGTTTATGGCGGATACCCTCTTCGACGAGAATTATGGGGGGGAGTGGGGAAATTGTCATATAGCCCTTGGCGCTTCGTTCTCCGAGGCGTACGACGGCAATCCCGCGGAACTGACACCGACCATGAAAAAGAGCCTCGGATTCAATGACTCCGCACTGCATTGGGACCTGATAAACACCGAGAAGAAGATCGTACGGGCGCATCTGTCGGACGGGAAGACCGTCACAATTTATGAAAACGGTGTTTTTTGCCGTTAGGTGTCGCACATGGCAAGACCGATCGGGGGTACAAAAAAGGGTGTCAAACGCGGGGAGACCACTTCTTTATCCCATGAAAAGGAACAGGTCCTGCGCGAGGCGTTTGAAAACTCCCCTATCCCGACGTTCGTAATCAATAAAGGCCACCAGGTCATTTACTGGAACAGGGCGTTGGAGGTGATGAGCGGCATCACGGCGCAAGAGATGATCGGGTCGAAGGATCACTGGAAGGTCTTCTACCACGAGTACCGGCCCACCATAGCAGACCTTATCGTGTACGGGCGGCACAAGGAAATCCCGCACTGGTACCCGGGCAAGTATAATGAGTCAAAATGGATAGAGGATGCCTACGAGGCAACGGATTTCTTCCCGGCACTTGAAGGGGGAGGCAGGTGGCTTCGGTTTACCGCATCCGCTCTCAGGGATTCCACGGGAACCATCACCGGGGCGGTTGAAACCCTTGAAGACATAACGGACCGCAAACTTGCCGAGGAGGCCCTGAGAGAAAGCGAGGCGCGGTACCGGACCCTGAGCGTCACCGATGCCCTCACGGAGCTGTATAACTCGAGGCATTTCTACGATCAGCTGCAATTGGAGATAGAACGGGCCGAACGGTACGGCCACCCCCTCTCCCTCCTCCTCCTAGATATCGATAATTTTAAGCGGTTCAACGACACGTACGGACACCTTGAAGGAGACGAGGTCCTGATCCGGCTGGGACAGGTCATCCGGAGGTGCCTGAGAAAAACAGACTCCGCGTACCGGTTCGGAGGGGAGGAGTTTACCATTATCCTGCCGGAAACCGGTGGCGAAGCGGCAATCATTCTCGCGGAACGGATACGTGAAGATATGGCTGATGAAGACTTTTACCCTGTGGAGAGCCCGGAGGTAGTGCACGAAACGGTGAGTATCGGGGTTGCCCAGTATCTGCCTCGCGAGGGGTTGAGGCCCTTTATCAAACGAGCGGATTTCAACATGTACGGGGCCAAGGAGCAGGGGAAAAACCGGGTCCACTACCGGTCTGCATAGCTTGCCCGAGCACGCCCGCCACCCTACGGGGACCCCTTGACAAGACATTCTTCAAGGAGTATCACCCTGCCGTCCGGTGATCTGGTCACCCGGGCGCAGGTCACAGGGGAATAGTATGTCCGTTATTCTGAACATTCCGGCAATCGTGAGGATCCTCATCGCGTTCGTCTGTATCCTCATCGCCATCAGGAAGGAGGTGTCGCTGGGGAACGCTTTTGTCCTCGGGGCGATCCTCATCGGGGTGCTCTTCGGTTTGGAACCGGGTGCGATGCTTTCCTCTGCCGTCGGTTCGATCCTGATGCCCAAGACCCTCTCCCTCTCCGTGGTTGTTACCCTCATCCTCGTCCTCAGTAGTAGCATGGAGACGGGGGGGCATATGACACGGCTCCTCGACAGTTTCCGCGGTCTGGTCGCAAATCCCCGGCTGAACCTCGCTCTCTTCCCCTCCCTGATCGGTTTGCTTCCGATGCCCGGGGGTGCGGTCTTTTCCGCACCCATGGTGAAGGAGCTGGGGAACAAGAGTGGCCTTCGCCCTGATCAACTCAGCTTCATCAATTACTGGTACCGCCACATCTGGGAATACTGGTGGCCGCTCTATCCCGGGGTGCTCCTCGCGGTGACACTGGCGGAGATAAATCTCTGGACCGTTGTGATGATTATGTGGCCGCTGACCGTAGTGGCCGTTTCGCTCGGCTCCCTCTCCGTCAAGAGCACCGAACTGAAGAGAGAGGCGGAGAAACAGGGGACGGCCCGCCCTGTGGGGCCTTTTGTGAAGGAACTGGTTCCCATACTCATGGTGGTCTGTGTGGGGCTTGGTATGGGGATGCTCCTGACGGCCATTTCCCCGGGGTTTGATATTGCAAAAGAGACGGGGTTGATTGTCGCGCTTATCCTGTCGATCGTGTATGTCTGGGTCCGCAGCGGGATGACGGGCAACAGCATCCGCAAGATTCTCATCTCACCGCATATCCTGAAGATGTTCTATATGGTGATCGCGATATTGATCTTCAAGGGGATGCTTGAGGACAGCGATGCCGTGTCGGCGATCAGCGCCGAGTTTACGGCCTTTTCCGTCCCCCTCGTCCTGATAACCGTCATGCTTCCCTTCATCGTGGGGGGGATCACGGGAATCACGATCGCCTTCGTGGGGAGCACCTTCCCCATTATCATCCCGCTCATCCATTCCATGGGTGAGGGGGGCTTCATGCCGGCCTACGTTGCCCTCGCGCTCGTGAGTGGTTTCATGGGGGTACTCCTTTCCCCCCTCCATCTCTGCCTTCTCCTCTCAAACCAGTATTTCGGGGCCGCGTTCGGACGGGTCTACCGGCACCTTCTCCTGCCCTGTCTCTTCCTCTTTGTGACGGGACTCCTCTACTTTTTCTTGATCCACTGGGGCATGCACCGCTTCCCCTGATTGAACGGCTTCCGGACCAACCCTGATAGAGAATGGTTATAGAGGTCTCCAGCCCTATAATTTATTTGCATTTGACCCGCCGTTCGTTTTTACGTAATGTCCGTGCAGGGATACATCCGTTACACCGTTGAAGGCCAAGGGCTCCACAAGGAGAGGAAGATATATGGTATGGACCGAATAATCTACATGGATAACGCCGCCACGTCGTGGCCGAAGCCGGATGAGACCATCACGGCGATGGTGGAATACACGCGGTCCGTCGGGGCGAATCCGGGGCGCTCGGGACACCGCCTGTCCGTCGATGCCGGGCGCGCCCTTCTGGATACGCGCGAGTCGGTCGCGGGGCTCTTCGGTGTGCCCAATCTCCTCAGGGTGATCTTCACCAAAAACGCGACGGAAGCACTCAATATAGCCATCCGCGGTCTTCTGAAGCCGGGGGATCATGTCATTACTTCGGGGATGGAACACAACTCGGTGATGCGTCCCCTGCGGGGCATGGAAAAACAGGGCGTCGACCTGTCGATCACGCCCTGCTCACCCGCCGGAGAGCTGGACCCCGACGACGTGAAACGGCAGATCAGGAAAAACACGAAGGCGATCTTCCTCACCCACGCCTCCAACGTGACGGGGACGCTGATGCCCGTCTCCGAAGTTGGAAGGATCGCCCGGGAGCGGGGGATTGTCTTCTGTGTCGATGCCGCGCAGACCGCCGGCGTCATCCCGATCGATGTAGAGGTCATGTCGATAGACCTCCTGGCGTTCACCGGTCACAAGTCACTCTTTGGGCCCCAGGGGACGGGCGGTCTCTATCTGGCCGACGGACTGGAGCAGAAGATAGAACCGATCATGGCCGGCGGTACCGGCAGCCGGTCCGAATCTGAAGAACAGCCAGCCTTCCTCCCCGACCGCTACGAATCGGGGACCCCCAATACGATCGGCATCGTCGGCTTGGGTGCCGGGATCCGCTTTATCCGTTCCGTCGGGATCGAGACGATACGGGACAAAGAAAGGGCCCTCACGGCGATGCTGATAGAGGGCCTGCGATCCATGCCGGAGGTGACCCTGTACGGATGCGCCGACGCGGCCCGGCAGACGGCGGTGGTCTCCTTCACGGTCGCGGGGATGTCCCCCGCGGAAGTTGCCATGATCCTTGACGAAGAATTTTCCATCATGTCACGTCCGGGTCTCCAGTGCGCCCCGGCCGCCCACCGGACGATCGGGACCTTCTCGGCGGGGACGGTACGGCTCAGCCTGGGGTACTTTCTTGAAGAGGACGAGATCCGGACCGCCCTTGCGGCCGTCGATCGGATCATTCACACGAAGAGAGAGACCACATCATGACACACCAGATCGATGCCCGGGGGCTCGCCTGTCCCCAGCCCGTCATTATGACCAAAAAGGCGATTGAAGCAGGGAAGGACTGCGTCGTCATCGTCGATAACGAGGCGGCCCGGGACAACGTGTGCCGTATGGCAAAGAGCCAGGGATGCGGCACGGCCGTGGAAGAAGAGGGCGGCTGCATCCGCATCCGCGTTACGCGGGGGGAGGACCGGAAGACGCAGGAACGCGCTACGCCCGCAGCGGGTCCGACGGTAGTCGTCTTTCCCTGCGATCGGATGGGACAGGGGGATGACGACCTGGGAAAGGTTCTGATGCGGGCGTTTCTCCACACGCTGGGCGAGATCGCCCCGCGGCCCGACGTGATGATCTTTTTCAATGGGGGCGTCAAGCTGACAACGGACGGCTCCGAGGTCCTTGAAGATCTCCGTGCTCTGGAGAAGACGGGGATTCGTCTGCTGGTCTGCGGAACCTGTCTGGACTTCTTCGGACTGAAGGACAGGCTGCAGGCCGGCACGATCTCCAATATGTACGACATCGCCGAGACAATGCTGTCCGCGGGGAGGATCGTCAGGATATGACGGACGTCGCGCCCTTTCAGATCATTCTCTTCGACTCGACGAGCGAGGCCCTCCTTGCGGAAAAGCTCTTCAAAAAGGCGGGCATTCCCCACAAGATAATCCCGGTGCCGCGGCACATCAGCTCTGATTGCGGCGTCTGCATACGCTTTTTTTCTTCCGACACCGAGCGGGTGCGCTCGGCGCTGGCCGGGAGCGTCACCGTTCGCGATATTGCCCCGCTTGCATAATCCCTGTTTGACAACGGAAGAATGGTGCTTATTATATAATCGTACATTGACGATAGGCGATATCTGTGATATGACCCCGCGCGGATATGCAGAAAGTGGTACCGAACGTGCTGTCTTTTCTGTGTATCATGGATGAAAAATCTGATAAGGGGATGCAGGCGACCGATGGGAACAGGGAATTGCGCCAGCGGGCCGCGTTTTGTGGATGTCGGGGTTCTCGAGAAGATGGACCGTGAGACGTGTAAACAGATACTGGCACGGCTCTCGAAGGGGCTCGCCCACCCCGCACGGATCGAGATTATCCGGATGCTGTCCAACAAGTCCCCTGAGGAGAAATACATCTGCGCGGATATCGTCAAGGCCCTGCCCCTGGCACAGGCCAGTGTTTCCCAGCACCTGAAGATATTGAAGGAGGCGGGCTGGGTGTACGGCGAGGTTGACGGACCGCGCGTCTCGTGCAGTCTCGTCGGAAATATTATGGAGTATTACAGCACACTGATACGAAGAGTTGTTGAGCGGTAAAACAGACAAAGGAGAAAACACCATGTTTGAAGTTTCGGCAAAGGCACAAGAAATGATCAAGAAGGTCCTCGAATCGAGGGACGACAACCTCCCGGTTCGGTTGATATATTCAGGTGGCGGGTGAGCGGGCCCCTCACTGGGTATGTCTCTGGATGAGACAAAAGAAGGCGATAAGATCTTTAAGGAAGACGGTATCACGTTTATCATAGACGAACAGCTGTTCGAACAGGCGAAACCAATTTCCATCGATTTCATCGACTCGGCCAGGGGGTCCGGTTTTTCCATTATGTCAAGTCTGTCTGTCGGCGCCGCGTGCGACGCGTGTGGCGGAGGGTGTGGCTGATACAACCACGGCTCAAGCCGGGGAATATTGTGTGATACTGGCCATCTGCGGGAGCCGGTACGAGGCGGAACGACTGCTCGTCGAATCGCGGCTGGCGACCTGCGTGCAGATGACGGGGGTGAGCAGTTTTTACGAATGGGCCGGTGCCCTGGGTAGAGACGACGAACATCTGCTGTTGATCAAGGCGCCGTCCGCTTCATATGGCACGATGGAGACATTTATTCCCCGGAACCACAGCTACGATGTTCCGGGGATCACCCCGATCCCGATCCGCGCAGGGAACCGAGCATACCTGAAATGGATCGACAACGTCACCGAATAACGGGGCATGCCACCGGGCAGGACCGTTCTGTTACCACGGCACGTACAGGGGGAAAAAACAAAGGCCGGCTACCACCACCGACAGTATAATAACGCCGGCGTAGAATATCTCCAGATAGGAATCACCCCGCGAAGAATATTCATCCCAGTCGGTTTGTTCCAGATAATTCCGGAATTTGGGAAACATCTTCCTCTCCAATCAAAAAATTTGCACCCTATGATCACTGCGGCCAGATACATGAAAATCCTCCTTGCCTGTATAATCGGCATAACCGATCAAATCTTGAACGGCATTTTCTGGGAGCGATCACTGGTTCAATGTGCCCGATGTACCCGATGTGCCCGCAGACCTCGGTGATCGTGCCACCCGTGTATATACGCAATAAAGGTGCCAAACGTCCCCGGATAGAGATGGTTGCCTCTCCCTCGGGGATTGGGGAACAATCGACCGGCCCGGCGACGCGGGGCGGCGGTGCCAAAGTGGCAGGGCACGCCACCGAGGCACACCCTGCCACGATAAAATCCGCGGGCGGCACCCAAAAATCTGGTTGACATTCATACAGCCGACAGGTACAGACCCTCATGTTCAAATATCGGGGGATACGTATTTCAAGGCAGATCACATGCCCGATCAAGATAATCTGAAAGGAACGAAGGAGTTATCGTGCGGTTGAAGGATACGGTTGCGGTTGTCACGGGCGGCGGCAGATGGGGGGAGGAGATCAACGTCTGCGGGGGGATTACGCCCCGCGACACATTCGCCGTGTTATAACACCATGGGGCCGGGCTTCCGCCCGGCCCCTCTTCTGCGTGATACGAACCGCATCGATCGCGCCTGTATGGGAGGGAACGGGATCATGAGCGACACACCGAAGCTGGACTTTCTCTTTGCACCGCAATCAATAGCGGTCGTACTGCGATCACGCGGACTGGGGGGGTTCTTCCTGAAACAGCTCGTCGAGGGAAATTTTGATGGCCAGGTATATGCCGTCTGCGCCGACGCCGACGAGCTGATGGGCCTGCCCTGCTACAAATCCGTCATAGATATCCCCGGTCCCGTCGATTACGTCATCATTG
>Ga0272443_10003013_pt1 | contig 20510 bp, 16 predicted proteins | sample SSMAcet12_FD_193581 | JGI IMG/M metagenome (GOLD analysis project Ga0272443, IMG submission 193581) | Marine sediment archaeal communities from Little Sippewissett salt marsh, Falmouth, MA, United States - SSM-Acet-12 | ecosystem: Environmental > Aquatic > Marine > Wetlands > Sediment ... | reverse complement strand
CCTGTTCCAGAGTGGTCCGGCACCGGTTCCATTGGCATCCGGTAATGCCGATTGTGTGGGTGTGATTGATATTGATGACGTCGTTTACATTATTGCCTACCTCTTCCAGGGAGGTCCCAATCCATGTGATCCTGATGGTAACGGTACTCCCGATTGCTAAAAACCTGCACTAACAGTTGACTATAACGGCGCTCGCACCATTATCGAGCGCCGTTTTTTATTTGTATGGAGGTCAATACTGTAGAGGTATAGTGATCCTGTAGATTGATATTCAGTTTGATGATAGTAGTATTACGTGATTGCTATTCTACGACTTAAACACTCTTTGAAGCGGCTGGCTTGGTATCGAGTGCACGTCGAAGCGCCCGCAGGAGTTTTGAGGGGGATACCGGTTTTCGCAGGAAAAATTCTACACCTTCAGATTGAGCTTTCTCAGCACCGGTCGTATGAGCAAAAGCAGAGACAACTATTGCTTTGATATCGGGTTTGTGCTCTCTTATAATCCTGTATGTATCCGCTCCATCGATTCCCGGTTTCATCAGAATATCCAGTACAAGAATATCCGGCTTGAATTCATCCACCATATCTATAGCTTCTTCGCCGCTGCTCACACACTCTACAGAGTAGCCATACCGCTCTAAAATCCGTTTCATAAGATTGTGGTGATCTGAGTCATCATCAACCACGAGAACCTTATCAGATACTCCACTGACGGCACCTAAAATATCTCTATCTCCGGCTCCATCCGGTAGAGGCAGGTATACCGTAAAGCAGGTACCTGCATCAACAGCCGTTTCGCAGTCTATATACCCGTTATGGTCTTTAACAAGTGCATGGACGACAGACAAACCGAGACCCGTTCCACGTTTTGCATCCGAGGATTTGGTTGTAAAGAATGGTTCAAAAATACGCGGTAGAGTTTCCTCCGGAATACCGGAGCCGTTATCCCTGATCGAGACAGCGACATAACTGCCGGGGGGAATGCTGTCGATACCATATTTGTAATCTGAAAGATGAACATCTCTCGCATCAACTTCAATCCTACCGAAATCTCCCAATGCATCCGCAGCATTCACAATGAGATTGGATAGAACACGATATAGCTGTGACCGCGATCCCACTAAAGGCGACACAGCTGAAGACGTGCTGTGTTCTATCTGAATATTCTCGTTTATGTTCATTGTCTGGCGTATCGTTTCATCAATCAGAGACGGAATATCCACAGGCTCAACACCCTTTGTCTCTCGTCGCCCCAATGAAAGAAGATCGTTGTTAATATCGGCAATTCGATTTGCTGCAGAACGAATATCGGATAGCATTGCAAGGGCTTCTGTGTCACCTGCGACATAATCCTGGAGAATTGTCGGATATGCCAGAAGAGGTCCGAGAAGATTGTTGAAATCATGCGCAACCTGCGCAGCAATCCTCCCGGCTGCCTCGAGACGAGCTGCGCGCTCGGATTGTTCCTGAAGGCGCTTGGTTTCCGTTATATCGAGTAGAGTGCCAACACTACCGATACGGTTTCCTTCGTCGTCGAGACGGGGGGAGGCGGATGCGAGAATTACCCTTTTGCTACCATCGCTCAAATTAATTGAAAGCTCACTGGCGGGTATCTGGACTCCACTGTCTCTCTCCAGTTCTAAGCGCAGTTTCTCGGTTTCGGATTCCGGGAATAGATCGAAGATACTTTCGGAGAGAAGTTTCTCCGGAATATCTTTGCCAAGTATTGCAGCTGTTGCAGCATTTGCAAATACTATCCTTCCTGACCGATCTACTATCAGGACACCCTCAATAAGTGCATTTATAAGTTCTCGGTAACGTCTCTCTGAAGCTTTCAGCATCGCCTCTGTTTGTTTACGTTCAGTGATATCATCGAAGAATGCCGCCATTCTCCCTGAACCTGTCTGGAATGCCGTCACAGAGAATGCCCCTGAGATCCTTTCATACTCGTACACTATATGTTCTGTTTGATATCCAACTCCTTCAGCTGCAGCCCTTTTGTATGCGTTCGGTATTTCGGTCTCAACCAGGGGAGGAAATGCCTCCTCAATAGTCCTTCCAATAAAACCTGTGTGACTCGTTCCGAGTATCTTGCTCGCTGCAGCATTTGCACCCTCAAAAACCAGCCGCCCTTCATCATCAAGATGATACATGTGGATTCCGAGTGGATTTCTTTCGACCATCCTCCGGAATTGTATTTCACTGTCACTTAATGCTTTCTCTGTTTCTTTTCTAAGCTGTATCTCTTTTGTGAGAGATTTGTTTCTATAGGCGAGTTGCGACATCCCATTCGTGATTGAAACAAGCAACTCCATTGCTGATTCGTACTGCTCCATATCTATGACAGGTATTTCATCGAATGCAGCAAGCAGTTCCGTTTCATCGACACCTATTTCATTTGCTAAGGTTTTAATTCTATCGCGGGAAGTTTCGCTATCTCGACTCTGACCAAACAGCCAGTTTGCGACATGATCCTCACCAATGAATATGGGAGCTGAACCATTCAGAAGATCACAGGTTCCGCAACGGTGAAAGACCGGTCTTATTTCCGGAGATGATATACTCACATTGATTATGCCGGTAAGAGCACAACGCCTTCTTCCTTCTTGTGTTGACTTAACCAAGTTGCAGAATTGACAGAAATTACTCGGCTTGGTGATAGTATTTCCGGCTATATCGGTAATGATCGAAGCTGTATTCGTGACTTTGGAAAATGAATCCTGCAATCCTTGAAGATTATCGAGGTTTATTTGGGCTGTCAGACGAGAAGCCGTATCTCGTTTTGTCTGATCTTCCATATGGTGCCCCTGCCAAGGAAACATAAGTTATACTGGGTCGCCCCAACCCGGATGCATTCCTAATCCTTTTGGTCAATGCCCGTCGCAAAATAAATTGCGAATATCGTAACCGAATCCGGCAGTGAACTTCTCAGGATATTCGCTGTGCCTGCTTATTCTATATCGGCGTACCATTTCGGAACTTGAGGGGGAGATTTGAAAAGACATACTCAGAACCAAAAGCGCAAGATGCTATATTTCATTTGGTTATTGTTGTTGGCGTACGTCCCCGTGCGCCAACATAAATGCTGGTGCACGAGGACGTACACCAGCCATGAAATCATCAATAGCTGCATAGTTTGCAAAATACATGTTCTCAACGAGGTCAGTGTATCCACAAATTCCTTGACTATGTTTTCAGACCGGATTATGATATTATCGAATACATCACCTTGGTCTAATCAACGTAGATAAATAATCTTAACGGTTCAGCACTATTGTCTGATTAAGAAATTGCTGGCTATAAGTCAGAATAAGTCTAATAGAAGGCAATGGGCTGTCATGCGGATTGATTGCTTATTCGGTTTTCATGGAGTCATACTGAAGAAGCATCAACTCCGGGAGGTGTTTTTATGTCACAAGTAACCTTACGTATTTTATTGAGCTGCTTCTTGTCGATTATGGCGCTTGCCATCAGCGCATATTCTCAAGATCAACTTGAGGACTGGGGATTCACAAGCTCAATGATTGTCAAGAGGCAGCAGGTAGCCGTTGTCACCAGTGGAGATTATATCTATGCCTTTGGCGGTACCGGCAAATGGGCAACTGATCCATATAGCACTGTTGAGAGAGCGAGAATAAATAGTGATGGAACACTGGGGAAATGGATTCTCGAAACAGACACACTTCCGATTCCTGTCTATGGTGCAGAGGCAATTGCCGTTGATGACTACATTTATGTTATAGCAGGGAATCAGCATCCGTATGCTCCGACAACGGCAGTCCAGCGAGCTGAAGTCAATCCGGATGGCAGCCTGCAGTCATGGCAGCAAATGTCTACACTTAATAACCAAAGGGTAAATCCTGCTGTATGTGAGTATCAGGATTACATCTATGTAATGGGTGGAAATCCTTCCAAGGCATTGAATTCTGTGGAGTACGCGCAGATAAACCCTGATGGATCATTGAGTTCATGGCAGTATACCAGTGCATCACAGGTTGGAAGATGGCTTCCAACAGCTCAAGCATACAATGGGTACGTTTACCTGATTGGAGGTTTCAATGGTGGACCTAATTCTACAGTTGAGTATGCGGCAATAAATCCTGACGGAAGTCTGAGTGAATGGAGCTATACATCATCTCTGACTGTACCACGGTCAGGATCGCCGGGATCAGCGTTGCTGAACGGTTATCTGTATGCGCTTGTGGGAGACAACAACTCAGATGGCTGTCTTAATACTGTGGAAAAAGCGTATATCAATTCTGATGGAACACTTGGAACGTGGGTGCTGGAATCCGACACACTGGTTGACCGGATTACTATTGCTGGATGTGCTCAGAAAGGAATTCATGTATATCTGGTTGGTGGGGGAGATGCTGTTGACAGCACGCTGGATGATGTTCAAGTAAATGGCTTTGACAGCTCTGATCGAGTCTGCGGTGATGCTGATTGCACTTATACTGTGGACATCGATGATGTAGTCTATCTCATTCAATACATATTTCAGGGAGGAATTGCACCATGTGATCCCAGTGGCGATGGAGTACCTGACTGCTGACCTTACGATTGTTGTTGGCGTACATCCCCGTGCGCCAACATAAATGCTGGTGCACGAGGACGTACACCAGCCATGAACTTATCTTATTGCGAGCGTGTCGGGTTTCTTCGTTCGTTTCACTCACTCCGGAACGCCGACCTACGCCTCGACACACTGTTAGTCTCTCGATTTCAAGATAGAAATCAATGCGGTTTCGACCTCGCCCTACAGCGGTATATTCCCGTGCTTTTTCGGGGGATTCGAGTCGCGTTTGGTTTCGAGCATATTGAGCGCGCGAATCAGACGGGGGCGCGTTGTTTTCGGTTCGATAACATCATCCAGATAACCACGCTCAGCCGCGAGATATGGATTCGCAAATTTTTCGCGGAACTCGATCTCTTTCTGTTTGAGCATCTCTTCCGGATCATCCGCAGATGAAATCTCTCTCTTGAAAATGATCTCAGCCGCACCCTTCGGTCCCATGACAGCGATCTCCGCGGTCGGCCAGCCGTAGTTCATGTCACCGCGTACATGTTTCGAATTCATAACATCGTACGCACCGCCGTATGCTTTTCGAGTAATGACCGTAATTTTCGGCACGGTAGCCTCGCAATAGGCATACAGAAGCTTTGCGCCGTGACGAATAATCCCGCCGAATTCCTGCGCCGTTCCGGGCAAAAATCCGGGGACATCCTCGAATGTTATGATCGGAATATTGAAAGCGTCACAGAACCGTATGAACCGTCCCGCTTTGTCGGATGAATTGATATCGAGCACTCCGGCAAGCGCAGCGGGCTGGTTGGCGATTATCCCGATTGCGCGTCCATTGAGACGAGCGAATCCGATTACAATATTCTCCGCCCAGTCGGGCATGATTTCGAGAAACTCGCGGTCATCAACAACCCGCGTGATGACATCTTTGATGTTGTACGGTTTGTTAGGATTATCCGGTACGATATGATTCAGCTCGGGATCCATTCGATCCGGATCGTCGCTTGTTTCCTTGAATGGCGGATCTTCGAGGTTGTTCTGTGGCATAAACTGAAGCAACTGGCGTGTGAGCATAAGAGTCTCCGCCTCGTTGTTGCCCACAAGATGCGCCACACCGGATTTTGACGCGTGCGTCATAGCGCCGCCAAGTTCCTCGTATGTCACCTCTTCATGCGTCACGGTCTTGACAACATTCGGACCGGTCACGAACATATATGAGGTTCCCTTGGTCATCAGAACGAAATCGGTGATGGCAGGGGAGTAGACCGCGCCGCCTGCGCATGGTCCGAGAACGACCGATATCTGCGGTACCACACCCGATGCGAGTGTGTTGCGGAGGAAGATGTCTGCATAGCCACCGAGTGACACCACACCCTCCTGAATGCGCGCACCACCGGAGTCATTGAGTCCCACAACCGGCGCACCGACCTTCATCGCCATATCCATGATCTTGCAGATTTTCTCCGCGTGAGCCTCCGCAAGCGAGCCGCCGAAGACCGTAAAATCCTGAGAGAATACGAACGTCACACGGTTGTTTATCAGCCCGCATCCGGTAACGACACCATCACCGGGGTATTTCATATCCTGCAGACCGAAATCGTGCGAGCGGTGTGTGACAAACATATCGAATTCTTCGAATGATCCCTTGTCGAGAAGCAGATCGAGACGTTCCCGTGCGGTGAGTTTGCCTTTCTCGTGCTGAGCTTCGATACGTTTTTCACCACCACCAAGCCGGGCCTCGGCTTGTTTCTGTTTCAGTCTCTCAAGTTTCTCTTCAATCGACATCTTTCTCAGCCTTTATCTTCAGGTTGTCACGACAGCTCGACACAGCCGCAAGAAACGGTTCGCCGACCTTCTCTATGTGATAATTTCTGCCATCCTGTCTGACTCTCGCAAATTTATATTCGATATCGTGATCGAATGCCAGCACCCAGTGTTCACCGTCGATCCGCTCGTAGAACTTCTTCTTGTGCTCGAGCGTTTCGAGCGGGAAGAGGTCCGCAGCGGAGATATATTCCGGTCGCAGATGTACCGACGTCGGTATCAGATCCGCCGCGAAAAATACCGAGTGCTCGCCATCGGTGATTATAATCGCGTTGTGCCCGGCGGTATGACCGCCCGTTCGCACAATCCATACTCCCGGAGCAATCTCGATATCACCCTCGTGTTTATCCACCACACCCGCATTTTCGAGTATCTGCAATCTGTCTGTCGGGTATGCAACCGCAGATCGTGAGTCGGGATTCATCGCCGTCTCCCACTCGATTTTGCTCACTGCATGACGGGCTTTCGGGAAGCGGGGCACAATCTTGTCACCGTCCTGCATAAATGCGCCGCCGACATGATCGAGATGCAGATGTGACGGGATAACCAGCGTTATCATATCGGGGGAGAGGCCGATTCGGTCGAGGCATTTATCAATACCCGTCGGAGTCTCGCAGCCGTATACCTTGCGTTCCCTGTCTGAGAGTGCATCCCCGAGTCCGCAGTCTATCAGAATGCGGTGACGGTCATGCTTGACGAGCAGGCAGTTGTTGTCCATCGGGATCAGGTTGTTCTCGTCGGCGGAAATTTTCCGCGACCAGAGGGCTTTCGGTATAACACCGAACATCGCACCACCGTCCGAATGGCATCGGTTCTCGACAAATGAGAATATCTCGTAATCGCCGAACTCGTACCGTGTGATAGGATGGTTTTTTATATCTTCGATTATCTCGGACATACCGGTTTCACTTGATGTAATTGCGGATAGAGCAAGGCTGCCGACCCACTCGAATCGGCAGCCCTGTAATCCATATATTATGCTCTCAGGACATTTCCTGCGATAACCAGACGCTGGACCTCCGAGGTTCCCTCGTAGATCTCCGATACGCGCTGGTCGCGGTAGAGCTTCTCGATTACCGAGAACTCACCGATGTAGCCATAACCACCGTGAATCTGCATTGCGCGGTCGACACAGAAATTTGCGGCTTCGGCTGCAAACAGCTTGGCCTGCGCGGCTTCGAGCGAGAACCGAACGCCGGCATCCTGATGCTCTGCGGCTTTGTATGTAAGCAGACGGGCGGCTTCCAGCTTCGTGGCCATATCCGCAATCATCCACTGAATCGCCTGAAGCTTGGCAATCGGAGCACCGAATTGCTGACGCTCCCTGGCATACTTGACCGACTCATCCAGTGCACGCTGTGCGATACCGGTCGACTGTGCAGCGATACCGATACGGGCGCCGTCGAGTGTCATCATCGCATACTTGAATCCCTTGCCCGGCTCGCCGAGAAGGTTCGATTTCGGTGTGCGGACATTCTCGAAACAGATACGACCGGTCGTGGCATACTTCATGCCCATCTTGTTCATTAGTGTAGTAGCCTTGACACCATCCTGCTTGAGATCGCAGAGAACCGCCGAGACCTTCGGGCGCTCGTCACCGTCGATAATCTTGCCGAACACCACGCCGACATCCGCGACATCGCCATGCATGATGAAAATCTTCTCGCCGTTGATAACATAATCGTCGCCATCCGGCTTGATCTCGGTCAACTGATTCGCGGCATCCGAACCGGCGTTCGGCTCAGTCAGCGCGAATGCTGGTATAAGCTCGCCCTTGGCAGCTTTAGGGACGACAGCTTTTTTCTGGTCATCATTACCGACTCTGGTAATCGGATCGACTGCGAGCTGTGAGACAGCGGAGAGAAGCGATGACGGTGGATCGTAATAGGAGATAGTCTCGATCATCGTGGCATATTCGAGCGCGGAATGACCGCCGCCGCCGTATTCCTTCGGCATATTGAATCCGACAAATCCTTTGTCGGCGAGAATCTTGAATATCTCATGGGAGAATGAGTCCGGCTTTCTATCCAGTTCGCGACCCAGTTTCTCGATCTGCGGACCGACTTCGGCTACCATATCACGGATAGGCTGCTGAACATCGGGTTTAACATTGTAGGGCATCTGTCCTCCTTGTATCCTAACCTGTTCTGTCCTATAGACTCGCAATTTAAGATTTTGTGACCGCTCGCGCAAGGTCTTTGACGGGGATGATTTTGTGCAAAAACAAGAAGAAATAACGATATTGCCAATCCGGTTTGATTGCATTAAATTCTGTCCATGTCGAAATTCAAGAAAGTCGATCTGAGCAAGGTCAAGCGTTACTCGATCAAGGAGCGCAAAAACAAGGTTGCCGTCGAGCTGTTCGGCAAACCGATCTCACCCGGTTCGGTTGCGGGACTGCCCAAACTCCTCGATTCGCTCCCGCATTTCCTTAAAGCAAACGATTTCCGCGCACTCGTGCGTCGTCTCGCGCACGCTATTCTGGGCGACCGCCGGATTATCATCATGTCCGGCGCGCACACGCTTAAAGTCGGACTGTCACCGATTTTTATCGATTTTCTGCGTTTCTACCCGAAAGTCCATTTCGCCACGAACGGCGCGGGATTGATCCACGATCTTGAGGTCGCATTTTTCGGCTCAACATCCGAAGATGTGGAGGAGAACCTTAAGGACGGTTCGTTCGGCATGGTCAAGGAGACCGCGCAACTCTATGCAGCGGTGGGGGATATCGCCTCAGAACAGGGAATTGGTCTCGGTGAGGCAGCCGGGGTCTTTCTCGAACGCGAGCAGCCGGAATTCGCACGGTATTCGGTGGCGTACAACTGGTATAAAAACGACGCGCCGTACACGGTGCATATTTCGGTCGGTACGGACATAATCTGCCAGCATCCCGAATATGACGGCGGCAAGATCGGCGCGGGATCGCATGAGGATTTCAAGCTGTTCTGCCACTCGGTCGGCGAGATCAAGGACGGCGGCGTGGTACTCAATATCGGATCGGCGGTTACGATGCCGGAGGTATTTCTAAAGGCGCTGAGCATCGCCCGTAATCTCGATTCGACGCTCGGCGACTATACGACCGCGAATTTCGATATGTTACAACATTACCGCCCGACTGTAAATGTAGTTAAACGGCCTCAGGTTTTATCCTCCGACGGCTTCTCCATCACGGGTCATCACGAGATCATGATTCCGTTTCTGCTTGCCGCTGTTAAGGATGCGGCGTCCGGCGGAATCGGCGACTGATCGTAATTCGAACAATTGTTCCAAAATTGTTGTTTATATGTATTGGTACTATTACCGATACGTAGAATGAGGGTGGTGATTGAATTCAGCTAAGTAACGCATTCAGCCCTTGATGAGAGTAATGAAATTATAAACCGTTGATACAGAGACGCAAAGGAGCGAATCTATGGGAGATACCAGTACGGACAAGATTAAAGAGGCGCTGGCACTTCTCGAGGAAGCTGCGAGAACGAAGAAAGACGAGGTCGCCTCACTGGTTTCGAACAAGTACGACAATGTGAAGGATGTCTTTCTGACGAGGGAAGAACAGGCTCGTGCGGCTATCAAGGGCGCGAGACAATATGCGAGTGAGAAAGCCGAACATTACTACAAGACGGGTGAGGATGCTGTAAAGGAATACAGCAAGTCGATCGATGAGGAGGTTCATCGCAACCCGTGGCAGTATATCGGCGGCGTGGCGGTAGGCGCGCTTCTGCTCGGTTATATCATGGGGAGAAAGAACTAAGGTATGTTCGATTTTCTGGCGAATTTCCTCAAGCGGATCGGTGTAACAATAGTGACGGAGGGCGGCCAGAAATCTCTCGATTTGGTGAAGATCAAGGCGGTAACCGCGTATCTTCACGTAGTCGAGCACATGCGCAAATCGGCGATCAGCATCATTACAATGTTCCTTGCCGGACTGCTCATGCTCGCGGGATTTATCGGAGTTCATTTCGGCCTGTTCGTGCTCCTCGATCTGGATATCAGAACCATCGCGATTGTCACACTCTGCCTGAGTGCGATGTATCTTATTATCGGGATATTGCTGCTCGGCAAGGTGACATCGGAAAAGACATGGATGGAACTCTCCGGTGGAGACAAACTGGTCAGAAATGTGACCGCACCACCACGGAGACAGTGAGTAAATCGACCGCTTGGATAATTAAATATAGCTTACAAAACGAGGCTTGCTCGATAGGGCAAGCCTTGTTGTTTATGGCTATTTTTCGGATTGTGCCCATCCGTAGGTCAGGATCCCTGTGGTCCTGACACGCACCGAAGGTGCGAATTATTAAGGTCCAAATTGCAATAATAGAAAAAATCCGCCCCGAGTTGGGGCGGATTGATATCATCTGCGATAACGATTCGAAGCTGACCGAACTAACGGGTCTCCTTGAACAGCACGTGCTTGCGCACTACGGGATCATACCGTTTGAGCTGGAGACGGTCCGGCGTGTTCCGTTTGTTCTTCTTGGTCGTGAACATATACGGAGACTCGGTGCTCCTCATCTTGATCGTTTCGCGAACCTTGGCTTTTGCCATGATCAGGCTCCTGTATTCTCAGCACTATTTTTCGTTTCCATCACTTCTGTATAATTCGGCACGGCACACGCCTGCCTTGATCTACAGAAGATTAACAATTTATGTAATTCCGTGTTCTACGCAAGCGAAAAATGAGGGGGATTTATACAGTGTGAACGGAGATGTGTGCCCAGAGGCTGCGCCCCTGCTTTCATCCTTCTGCTGTGGTTGGCGTACGTCCCGTGCGCCAACATTAATAAGAACCAGAAGCTGGTGATCGGATCACAACAGCTGATGTCATTCCTGCGGAGGCAGGAATCCAGGCAAGTATGCAAGGGACGTATGCTGAGTCTCATTGATAATGTTGAATTATGTCATATCAACAACTCCAATAAAGACCGAAATCAAACCTGTATATGAAAATCACATAGCTTTTTACAGACAAGGCCTGGTCCCCTGCCTGCGCAGGGGTGACATTTCAACTGCCCCTGATTTTTTCCTCAAAAGTAGGCTACTCGTTGAGAGAGCCTCTGATTGTTGCATCGGTCCTGACCAATGGATGCCAGATTCGGAACTCCTACCTACTGTACCTATCCTGACGAATAGATACCGCACCTAATATGTGGCTCCGTCCCCAAACTCTTTGACATGGGCGGCTAAACGATTATATTTCAAGACTATTCCGGGCAGGTATGTCCGGGATGCCGGAGTGAGGAATAATTCATTATTTTAACAATACAGAAAGCGAAGGAAAGCGGAGATGGCGAAGCTGGTTGAAGTAATCCCGAACTTTTCAGAGGGGCGTCGGCCCGAAATTATTGATGCAATCATTCAGGATATACTCTCGGTCGAGGGCGTGTTTCTTCTCGATAAGGAGATGGATGCCGATCACAACCGCGCGGTGGTGACATTCGCGGGTGACCCGGAGGGATGCAAGGAAGCTGCATTTCGAGGCATGAAGAAAGCCTCGGAAGTTATTGATATGTCGACCCACACCGGGGAGCACCCCCGTATGGGCGCGACGGATGTCTGTCCGTTCGTACCGATCTCCGAGGTCACGACCGAAGAGGCTATCGAGCTTGCGAAAGACCTCGCAAAACGGGTCGGAGATGAGCTTCAGATCCCAATCTACATGTACGAACTCGCAGCTACCAAACCGGAGCGCGAGAATCTCGCGCAGATCCGTAAAGGGCAGTATGAGGGTATCCGCGACGAAATCGAAACCGTACCCGAGCGCAAACCGGATTACGGTCCCTCGAAGATGCACATCAAAGCCGGCTGCACGGCAATCGGTGTCAGACTTCCGCTGGTAGCATACAATGTCTATCTGGATACCGGCAATGTATCGATTGCGAAAAAAATAGCCCGCGCAATACGATGCAACACGGGCGGATATCAGTACTGTAAAGCCCTTGGATTCGAGATCAAGGAGCGCAATCAGGCACAGGTCTCAATGAACCTCGTGAACTACCCCTACACGCCGATTCACCGTGTGTACGAGACGATCAAATCCGAGGCGCACAGATGGGGCGTGCGCGCGACGACATCCGAGATAATCGGGCTGGTTCCGCAGGCTGCGCTGATGAGGGTCGCTAAACACTATCTCGCTCTGGAGGGATTCACTTCAGACCAGATACTCGAAACCAAACTCCAGAAAGCGATGGAGGAGAAGCAGAAAGCCGGTGGACTGAAGGATTTTGTCGAGAGCGTAGCCTCGGCATCACCCGCACCGGGTGGCGGTTCGGTATCCGCCGCAGCCGGTTCACTTGCTGCCGCGCTGACCGGAATGGTCTGCCGTCTGACTGTCGGCAAGAAGAAATACGAGGGTGTGCAGGAAGAGATTACCGCCACGATGAAAGAGGCGGATGCCCTAAAGGATGAGCTTCTTGGTCTGGTTCGTGAGGACGCCGATGCATTCGATCAGGTCATGGCCGCGATGAAAATGCCGAAGATTTCGGATACAGACAAGGCGGCTCGAAATGAGGCTCTTCAGAAGGCTACGATAGTAGCGGCTGAAGTACCGCTTAAGGTCATGAAAACGGCTCTGAAGGTCATTGATTTCGCTGAGGTTGCCGCAGAGAAGGGGAATGTGAATTCGGTCTCCGATGCCGGCTGTGCGGCTCTGAATGCGCGGTCAGCGGTTCTTGGCGCGTATTTGAATGTCCGGATTAATATTCCCGGTATTGAAGATGAAACAGTTCGTAACAAAATCGGGGATGAGGCCGAAAAAGTGAAAAATGAAGCAGAAAACAGGGCACAAAAGGTCTATGACATTGTTTTGGGCAAGTTATGAGCCGATATTGTGACTTGCATCTACACACGACACACTCCGACGGTTTATATACACCGAAGGAGATGATGGAACGTGCTGTTAAGGTTGGGCTGAAAGTTATCGCGATCTCCGATCACGATGCCGTGTCGGGATATGTGGAAGCCTCAAAGTATTTCAATGAGATGGAACTGACAGTCATCCCGGCGGTAGAACTTTCAACGGCTCTTGACAACACGGAAATACATATACTGGGCTACCTCATAGACCACACCAATCCCGAAATGCTCGAGGCTATTTCGAAATTCCGGGAAGCCCGTCAGGATCGCGGCATAAAAATTGTACAGAAATTGAATGAACTCGATATTGATCTCTCTATGGATACGGTGAGGAAAATTGCCGGAGATGCCACACTGGGTAGACCACACATTGCGGAAGCCCTCGTTCAGGAGGAATTCGTGGAGACATTCAATGAGGCTTTCGCGAGATACCTCGGCTACCATGCCCCGGCGTATGTGCCGAAATTTCGCATCACGCCCTACGAAGCCATTGAATTGATTCATGGAGCGGGTGGCGTTGCGGTTCTTGCACATCCGGGGACACTCGGAAGAGATGACAAGATACCGGAACTCGTGGAAGCCGGGCTGGATGGAATCGAAGCCATATATCCGCTTCACAGCCATCAACAGATAGAACGTTATAAGAGGATGACGAGTGATTTCGGATTGATATTTACCGGTGGATCAGATTGCCACGGACGAAATCAGGAAAAGATGAGACTTGGTGGGACTACTGTACCGAAGGAGTGCTATGAGAGCTTGCTACGAGTTAAAGAAAAGTATGCCACGTAAGGAGAATCCGTGAAAAGTTCGATCATTTTCATCATTATGCTGACATTTCTGGCGTCCGCTGCACCCGCTATTGAACTGGATGCCGAACAGCAAGCCCTTATCCACAAAATCGGTCAGAGTCTTGGAGCCGGTGGTAATCCGGATGCATGGAGGGAGTTTTTCGGATCTCTTCCGATTAAATCCGCTACATCCGAGTTGACATCCATAAGACTCCTGTCGCAACAACTGGGACTATCCGGACAGGATGCCTATCAGGAGCCGCGACCGAGTGAGGCATGTCCTGAAACGTACGGATCACCCGGAGGACACTTTCTAATTCACTATGCTCTCACAGGTGCTCATACCCCGTATGAGGTCGACTCCGACTCCGATGGTGATGGCATCCCCGACTACATAGAATCGGTGGCTCTCATTATGGACAGTGTCTATGCGAAGACTAACAGTGAAATGGGATACAGAACCCCGCCGGACGATTCGTTTTATGCGGATGGTCTCGACAGTCGATATGATGTCTACATTGCTGACCTTAAGACGATAAACACCTCGTACGAGAATATATATGGTTTCACGCAACCGGAAGCTGCCGCCGGAAGTGAGCAGTTCTACACGAGTTTCCTTGTACTGGACAATGATTATGCGGAGATAGAGTATTACGCTGAAAAACCACTCGATGCAATACGGGTTACAGCGGCGCATGAATATACCCATGCGTGCCAGTTCGCCTACGACACATACGAGTTTGAGGCTCTGACAAGCACAGTGCAACGACATCACTGGTTCGAGATGTCTGCCGTATGGATGGAAGAACAGCACTACGACGATATCAACGACTACTACTTCTATCTTCCGATTTTTTTCAACAACACTCACCGATCACTGAGAACTTCGAGTACAACAGGGATAGTTGAAAATACTTATCAGTATGCCGCCGTTGTATGGCCGTTGTATCTGTCCCAAAAATACGGTCAGGATGTAATAAGGTTGATCTGGGAAGAGTGTGCGGAAGAAATGGGACCGGATGTTTTCGTTGATGGCTTTGATAACATAATCAAACAGGTGTCATCGAACGAGAGTTCATTCTGGGAGGACTTAAGCGAATTCTATGTCTGGGCATATTTCACAGGCACGAGAGCAGTACCCAACTTCGGCTGGGAAGAGGCGGAAAATTACTCGATGATACCATCCTCCATATCGAGCGCACCTCTTGATACAACCCATATTCAATCTTACAGCGAATTCCCGGTCGAATACCGCAGTGATGATAAGAGTTACGAGTTCTATCCGGATTATCTCGGTGCTAATTACCTGAGGTTCCAGACATACAGACTCGATTCGACTTTGACTGTTGATTTTGATGGTGTGAACAGTATGGAGTACGGACGATACCTCGGTAATATAATTGGCGAAATCCCATTCCAGTGGATTGTCCGTGTTGTCGGAGTCAATTTTGATCTGGGTGCAAGACGAATCGATCTGGATGAGACGCTGTATGCCGACGGTGATTCAATCGTTATTGATGATATCGACCTTTATTCGGAAGTCGTTGTGATCCCAATACCGGTGACCTCAACTCTCACCGAGTATATCTACGATGATATCACCTACAACTTCGACGTTCCTGAAACATCGAGACCACTCAGCAGTTCTATCACGTTCTATGATCCATATCCCAACCCTCTCATACTCTCCGAGGATGGTTCCACGATATTCAAAATCGAGCAGGAGTTGCAGAACCCACTCGAGTTGACAGTATTCACACTTGCAGGTGAAAAGGTGTACGAGGGGAAAGCGGAGGGTACGGCTTTCATCGACTGGAAGGGTGAAAACCAGAGCGGCGAAAGAGTGGCATCCGGAATGTACCTCGTTCATATCAAGGTCGGGGATGACAGTGAAGTATTCAAGGTCGCGGTTATAGAATGAACTCCGACCTGTATGCGCTATCCCTGTCGTCGATACTCGCGGCACTCTGTTATATCCTGATGCTGCCCCTTGTCGGATTCTACAATGTCTTTCTCACGCTGTTTGTCTGCTTCACAGCGGGCGTACTGCTCGGAAAAGGGTGGGGATTTCTCACCGGAATTGTAGGGATGTTCCTCTGTTCCTACTTCAATCCCTACGGCGCGGCACTTCCTCCGATAATGTTCGCGCAAATGATCGGAGCCGGACTATCCGGAGTTTTGGGCGGTATCACCGGTGGTTTTGTCGCCAGACACAGAGGAGTATTCGTTCCAGCTGTTTTCATGGGCTTCATGGGATTTGTCACAGCACTGCTGTACCACATTCCGGTAGATATAACAGATGCATGGCTCTGGGGACCATTCTGGCCCCGCCTTAAACTTGGACTGATATCTTCTATAGTGACAATAATATCCAACATAGCTATATTTGTAATCCTGTACCCGGCACTGAAGATGCTCAGGAGGAGTATCCGCTACAGAATTTAGCCATCGGGGGTATGAAGGTGCTCGATATGGTGAATATAGCTCGATCCGCTTTTATTGTCCGGATGTTGTGTTTTTTAATACTTACTTCAATAACTGTATCGGCAAACGCGCAGGAATGGGACGATGACTGTGGCGGTGTTCCATGCGGAGATTCACCACCACCACCCAATGACTCTCTGCAACCACCGGACTCACTGAAAATCCCTCTGGATAGTTCGACAATATTCTATCCCCCACATTTCGAACACGGTCCCGTATTACCTGAATCATCCACAGGAACGGTAGATTCGATCCACCTTGGAGGACAACAAACAAGAACCTATTCCTCTCTGTGTGATGTAGTCAAGTGCGACATGCGTTTCTATTCGCTCAGACAGGGACCCAACGGACAGAGGTACTCAATATCCTATTTAGGATTGCCAGCATATATGCTGGATATATCACCGGAGGTCCCCGGACAATACGAGGCGATGAGAGTTCCGCCATTGGGATTGACCGATCTCAGATTGTATGGACTCGAAAAAACAGATGAGATTCTGATTGTACCCAACCCCGCATTCGGTGGATTCTCCAAGATTGCAGGTTATGAACAGGCACCCAACTATGACGTACCATATACGGAGGTAAGCATATTCCGCGGTGATTACTCATTCTCGAACGCTTTAATCAAGTTCAGACAGCCTGCAAGTCGAAGGCTCTCGTGGGGCGCGTCGATTGGTGTAGAGCGAAGTAACGGTTATCTAACCGGCTCCGAAAAGGAACGTCAGAATTACGCGCTGGATTTCTCCTACAAGCTTCTGCCTGACTGGCAAATACTGTTCAAGAGTGCATATCAGAATGTCAACGATGAGGTCATCGGTCTCGGTCTCGAACAATACACTACAGGAAAGCGGGACCTGACATTACAGGACATCACCATCTCCGCCATCCGGCAGGATACAACCGGAAACAGGAACCGCATCGATGCATACTATCGAAGTTTCGACGACAAATTCCGAGCTTCAGAATTGATAAGTCAGCGCTACGAGTCGTTTTATCTGAAGGGGGAATCCGTACGCGAACACGACTCATTCCGTCTATACACTAAGAATCATCTGAGTTACCGAAGGGTAAGGTTCGATTCAGCATACCACGCATATACTGTTGCTGATTTCAGTGGAGGGGCTGAATTCAAGGGGATTCAAAACCTGACACCATTTATGGGTGGAGGAGTTCTTGCGGGATATAATGATGATGCATTTATCAGTCTGGTGGGAAATGTTAAATGGACTCCACTCGATCCGGTCAACTTGACAATAGGAGGGAAGCTGAATCATATTCCACCGACTGATATGGCTCGTTGGCTGCCCCGGGGAAGATATGATTTCGACGGCAACGGTGTTATCGAGTACATTCATTCCGGTTACGGTGACCTGCGTCCCACTCGTGCAATATCGGCTTATACTACAATCTCAGCCGGATCTGAGAGAGTTGGACTGGAGATCGGTGGTCTGACTGCGGACTTGAATGATCTTGTTATATGGCGATACTACTCCGGTACACCATCGGTGTATTTCTCTGATGCTACGGACGCCACACTCTATTCCGGAACCGCATCGAGTTTTGTTAATCCGTTCAGCACAGTAGAAATCGAGCTCGACTATTCCTATTCTCGTATTAAGGACAATGAGGATATGGATATCTCTCTCATGCCGAGGCATAATCTATTCGGACGGCTCTTTTGGGAACAGCGGATAAACCGTTTCAATCTCACAGTATGGCCATCCATTGAGTTCGAATATCATTCCGAGAATTACGCTGACTATCTTAATCCGTACATCATGGATGATTATGCACTTGTGAATATCAGGTATTCTGTCAAACTGAAATCATTTACATTTTATTACTCAATGGAGAATGTGTTTGACGTCGAATATGAAACGCTGTATGGATACCCATCAGAGCGAAAAGTAGTATGGGGTTTCAGATGGATGTTCGAGAATTAGGAGGCGTTTATGATAAACAGGGAAGACGCATACGAACTCGTTAAGCAAAAAGTCAAGCAGGGAAATCTTGTTAAACACATCCTCGCCGTCGAAGCTGTAATGAGGCGACTCGCGGAGCATTTCGATGAAGACATAGAAATATGGGGACTCGTCGGACTCCTTCACGATCTCGATTACAGCAAAACCGTAGACAAACCAAAAGAACACACATTCCTGACCGAGAAATGGCTTGCGGATGTGAATGCGGATATCACGGAGGAGATGATGCACGCCATTCGAGCACATCCGGGTCATATTCCATGCGAAACGCGCATGGACTGGGCGCTGTACTGCTCCGATCCGATTACAGGTTTGATAGTAGCGGGTGTGTTGATGCATCCTGACCGAAAACTCTCTGCGATGACTCCGGATTTCATACTCCGGCGGTTCAAGGAAAAGAGATTCGCAGCGGGGGCGGACCGTGACGCAATTGCATCCTGCACCAATATCGGATTGAGTCTGGAGGAGTTCACCGGACTCGCGATAGAGGGTATGCAGCGGATATCAGATGATCTGGGATTCTAATGAAACCCGATCGCTCCAGTGATCGCCTTTCACTCTTCGGTTGGCTGATCTACGATTTTGCCAACACTATCTTCTCGATGAACATCCTGACGATGTATTTCGCTCAGTGGATAATCGTCGATCTTGGCTACCCGGATATATACTACAGCATAGCGTATTCGGTTTCGATGGTTGCGGTGGCTCTGACATTACCGTTACTCGGTCATCTCTCCGATGAACGTGGGAACAAACGTGCATTTCTCATCGGATTTACTCTTGCGTGTATTGCTGCAACGACTGCACTGGGTGTGACTACCATCGCGACGGATGATATTGTTGTGCTGGCTATCACGGGGCTTGTCTGTGTCGGAATAGCCAACTATTTCTTTGAGGGAGCGCTGGTTTTCTACAATGCGCTGCTACCGTCAGTGTCGAAACCATCCAACGTCGGTCGTGTGTCGGGAAGCGGCGTTGCGCTCGGTTATGTCGGCTCGATCACCGGACTTATGCTGGTTCAACCGATTGTCGAGGGCAAGCTGTCGTTTCTTCCCGCAGGACGGGAATCGGCATTTCTTCCAACGGCCATTCTGTTCCTGATATTCTTCCTGCCGACATGGATTTTCCTGCGTGATAGATCATACAAACGAAGTGATATTGTTCCACCACAATTGACGGGTTCAATTGGAAGGCTTGTCGAATCACTGAAAGAGGCGAGAAACTACAAGGGAGCATTCCGGTTTCTGGTAGCTGATTATTTCTTCGAGGATGCCGTTGCGACGCTTGTGATATTCATGGCGGTATATGCTCAGAAAGTAATGAGTATGCCGGATTCCGAGAAAGTGTTTCTATTCATCGTCTCAACAGGCTCTGCAATTCTCGGATCATTTGCCTCAGGATGGCTTTCCGATAAGATAGGGGCGTACCGCACACTGAAGTGCATTGTAATCGGATGGATAGCGACTCTGATTATCGCGGCATTCACGACAGATATCACGGTTTTCTGGATACTCGGATCATGTGTCGGGGTATTCCTCGGCGCGACATGGAGTGTGTCACGCCCGCTCCTGAACAGCCTTGTGCCGGAAAAGAAGATAGGTTTGTTTTATGGACTATATAGTCTTTCGGGACGTGTTGCCGCTGTCGTCGGACCATTGATATGGGGTGTCATTGTCCTTCTGTTCAGCGAACAGAAACCAATTGGAATATTCATGATTGATCTTATCACACAGTTGGGGATCGAACTGTCCTCGGATGTCACCTCCACAATCGAGTACCGTTTTGCAATTCTGTCACTGGCCGCGATCATGGTAGTTGGTCTGATTATCTACAACAAAGTGCCGGACAGATCGCGTATAGATAGAAACAGGAACACATAATATTTCCTCTCAGAGACAGATTGCATATTGACAGATAATACGATTGTATTATAATTCACTAGGAGCGTGTCGGAGAACTTCCACTTATTGATATAATCAGATCATTTTGAGTAATTATAGAATTGTATTAAAATGGGTGCATGAAAAAGAAGAGACATTTTCGAGA